>Ga0209052_1000041_pt1 | contig 80487 bp, 73 predicted proteins | sample WorMetHEROISLAND_2_FD_187409 | JGI IMG/M metagenome (GOLD analysis project Ga0209052, IMG submission 187409) | Marine gutless worms symbiont microbial communities from Max Planck institute for Marine Microbiology, Germany - Olavius sp. 4 HERON... | ecosystem: Host-associated > Annelida >...
GCGCGTCTGCCACCCTCATCCCTGGAAGCGATTTGGCGTTACTACCTGAGGCAGGAGCCCGGTGCGTTAGTAGCGCATGCCGGGATCTGCGCGGGGGGTGCCGGGTGACCGGCATTCCTACCGCGACGGTTATCTTACGCGGCTTGAGCGAGACGCAATTAAACCCTTCCCCGCTCAATACGCCACCGGCGCGGTTCACGATTTCGAAGATAGGACCGCAGGCCGGGCCACCCGGGAGAATCCATCCCGGTGCCTTTATTCTTGACACTCAGAAATTAGCAACTTATAATTTATAATATTTATAGTATTTTAGACCACTTCCGGATACCGAGACCCATCTCCAACTTTCAACCCGGAATACACGGATCAGCAGGATTGAACAATGTACGAAGAATATTACGGTTTTAAAGAAAAGCCATTTCAAATCGTACCGAATCCTGAATATCTTTACCTCAGCGACAACCATCGCAATGCCTTGACCTACCTTGAGTACGGGCTGCAGGAAAACGTCGGTTTTATCCTGCTGAGCGGTGAAATCGGTTCCGGCAAGACAACCTTGATTCAGTACATTTTGAATAAGTTGGGGCCTGACACCGAAGTGGCGGTCATTTTCAACACCAATGTCTCCCCGGATCAAATTCTTGGCCTCATTTTAAACGAACTGGAGCTTGCCCCCAAAAAAGACAAGGCTGAAAATCTCGATCTCCTTTATCAATGTCTCATCGAGAAGTATGCCGATAACAGACGGGTCCTGCTCATCATCGACGAAGCCCAGAACCTTACCGTCGAGACCCTCGAAGAGGTAAGGATGCTGTCGAATCTGCAGACCGAAGATGAACCGCTTTTGCAAATCATGCTCGCGGGTCAGCCTGAGCTCATCACCAAACTGCAGGCCCCCAGCTTGCGTCAATTCGCCCAGCGCATCGCCGTGAATTATCACCTTGCAGGACTCGATCGCGAAGAGACCGGCAGCTACATTTCCTACCGGCTGGAGAAAGCCGCCGGCCGATCCGATCTGTTCACCTCCGAGGCCCTCGACATGATCTATCGCCTGTCCGGCGGCATTCCCCGCTCCATCAATCTGCTTTGCCAGGCGGCCCTGGTCTACGGCTTTGCCGATGAAGCCCGGCGGATTGACAACGGGATCATCGAGCAGATTACCAGAGATAAAATCGGCATCGGGTTCGAGCACAACACCGCAGAGGCTTCCCCGGCGCCCGACATCGAGCACAAGTCACAGGACCGGGATGGCATTCCAGCGCGCCTGCGGTCCCTGGAAGACATGCTGCGCAGCCTGGAAGGCCAGATGCAGTCGCTGTCTCAGCGCCTGGCCCTGGGTGCCGGAGCCGACAATTTCAAAGACCAATTGATAAACAAGCTGGTGCAGCTTTTGACCGAAGAGCGCAAGCGCAACGATGAACTCATGCAGCAGAATTCAGAGCTTGAAGTAAAATCGAAAACCCACAAGCAATCGAAAAGCACTTCGAAAAAAAAGAAGCCCAAAAGCTGAAGTTGCAGCATCGGGCTGAACGCTGGAATAAGAAAAGGCAAGGTCGATGCTGACCTTGCCTTTTTAAGTTAATCCCCTAAGAATCTATCTTCTGAAGTAATTTGGCGTTTTGAAACTGCCTCTAATTATTTTACGCGAAATCATTGTTTCTGAATTTGCCCGCAGGGCAACGGGCATATTATCCGGCCACGCTTGCCGTGTCGAGGCCTTGCAGGAAGTCTGGTCGGCCGGGCTAAATGTCTGCGTTCGTCGAGCCGGCGACTTGTCGGGGCAAAGCTCGCAGAGCGAAGCCTGAAGCGGGCGGGCGGCTATTTATCTACAAAGAAACGAAGATAAAGTGATCATTTACGCCAACTTTTCTGGAGAGAATTCTAAAAAATCAAACCTCTCCCTCCTCAATCTGATCAACTTCCCAGAATATTGCTTTGCCGATTGATCACAAAGCCGAGAAATTTATCTTCGGAGATGAGCTTGAGGGCCTTTTGTACGGCCCGCATGGAGGTGCGCCCCTCCTGAACCACCATGATCAGGCAGTCCACGTATGGAGCCAAGGCCAGGGTATCGGCCCCCAGGAGCACGGGCGGGGCATCGAACAGCACGTAGCGGTCATCATAGCGTGATTTCATCTCCTCGACCAGGTCTTTCATGCGGGGAGAACCCAGCAGTTCGGCGCTGTTTTGAATGGTACGTCCCCCGGATATAAGCGTCAATTGGTCTATCTTCGGCCAAACGATGATCTCTTTTAGGGGTCTGTCGTCCACAAGGTAGTCGATCAGCCCGAAAGGGCTGTTGAAGCCAAAGCGTTTGTGAACATCTTGTTGTCGCAGGTCACAGTCCACCAGCAAAATGGTCTGGTTATAGGCTTTGGAGAATGTGAGGGCCAGATTGATCGATGTCAGGGTTTTGCCCTCTCCGGGCTGGGGACTGGTAATCATAACGGTGTTGCGGCCTTTTTTTTGGGTCAGCTGCTGGATTTTGGTTCGCAAAACCTTGTAGGCATCCAAGCCCGGACCGTCCGAGGCAAGGCCCACGCAGCGGTTTTGATCCATAATGCCCAGATCAAGGTCAATTGAGGATGATTCGGAATAAACGGGGGGCTGCCACAGGCATTCATCGGCTGGATTTTTAATCAAATTGTCCGGCTCCGGACTGCATGCCGTCGAGGTTGCCTCCTTGTTTTTAACCAGTTGCCTGCTATGGCGCGCGGCCCTGGTGAAGATGGGATCCATCGGGCGCTGCCCCTTTGTTTCTTCTTCAGCGTCCGGGTTTGTCATCGTAGACCGGTTATCTTCACCCCGATCTTTTTTCGCTTTATCCAATGCCTTTCTGAGTTTCATTGTTTTTCCCCCCCCGTGTTTAATTTACTATGACGAGCATAAATATATAGACACAAGACTGCCATCAGAGTCTCAGAACATGCTTGATCCCCCGCTGTTGCGGGATGACACTTCTATTTTATTCGGGGTGCCTCGTAGGCCGAAAGCCTTGCACCGAATGCCACTTCTCATTTCGCACGATTTTTGTGCCTGGCTCCGGCAGTATATATGTCCTTCTACTTTTGGACTTTTCTGTATATTGCGACAACGACCCCTTTATCTCTAGGCGTGGAAATCCGGCCTTGTCGCCGCTATCTACATAGCCAGTCTTTGCATCACTTTGGCCCAGACAATATTTAAATCCATAACATGGAAATGAACGATCACCAGCCCGGCTGCAATTAATCCCAGGCTAAGGAGCGACAATGCGATCTTGCGAACCCGGCGCCGCCTAACGTCATTTGGGGTGGTGATCTCCGGAATACCGGCCAATACCGGAAAACCTGTGGCCAAGGTAAGCGCATCGGAACTGCGGATGGTATCGTCGCTGAACTCTCTTAGGGAGGCCAGGGCGATGCCGGCACCAATGCCCAGCGCCAGGCCGATGAGGATAATCGCCTTTCGATTGGGCTTAAAAGGCTTTTCCGGCAGTCTCGCCGGTTCAATCAGGGTGAAATGCTCGCCCTTCTGGTCTTTTTCAAGCCCATAGGCCAGCCTGGAATCCATGAGCTTACGCATCAATTCATCGAATTTGGCCCTGGTGTTGTCGCGCTCGATCAGCATGGTCTTGTATACCTCTTCGACCCTGGGCGTCGCTTCAATTCTGCGGCGGTAAATGTCGGCGCTCTTACTGAGTTCTTTGATTTGCTGCTTAACCGAACCGAGATCGGCCGTGGTGCTGGCGAGATGAGCCGCCAGGGTTACGTAGGCCGGATTCGTCGGTGGTTCATCGGTCGGCGAGGATTTGGGTCTTTTTTCGCGCAGGTATTTTTCCAAGTCGGTAATTTCCGCCCGGGTTTTTATCACGTCGGGATATTGCTCGGAGAACCGGTTGGTCAGGTGAACCAGATGGACTTTGAGCTCCTCCAGTCTTTTGCGGCTGCTGTCCACCTCGGGGTCCAGATGTGACGGGAGACTGGCCAGTTGGGTCTCTAGGTACTCTTTGCGCTCCTTCAGGCTGCGCAGCTGTTCGTAAATCCTCTCGAGGCTGCGTTCAATGTTATTCAAACTCTGAAGATTAACCTGCAGCAGTTCGGGCAATTCATTGATGTTCTCTTCTTTAAAAGCCGCGATTTTGGATTCGATTCCAGCCAGATCGACCTTGAGCTTTTCCATCTCCTTTTCAAGGAACTCCGAGGTTTCCTGAGCCTGCTTTTCTCGGGCCTTCAGATTTTCTGATAGATACAACGACGTCAGCACGTTGGTTACCTTTTGGACTGTTCTAGGATTGGTGCCCTGGTAAGAAAGGGAAAAGGCGATCGTAGCCGGTGTTTTTTTCCCCGTGCGACGATGGATGACGTCCGCGCTGATGGGCGCAAGGATTGTATCCTGGCGCATTTTCTCGATGATCTCTTCGGTGCTCCACTTGTTGATGAGATCGGCATACAGGTCAAAGCGCTGAATGACCTCGAGCAGTCTGGAATAACTCATAATGCGGCGGTTTATGGACTGCAGTCGTTGTTCGATGTAGCTGGTTACCGTCGTCGTGACAAAATCGGCTGGAATTTCCTGCTCTTCAATTAAAATCGTTGCGGTCGATTTGTAGATCGAAGGCATGGACATCGCCACTAGCGCCGAAGAAACGAGAATGATCGCCGTCGGTAAAATCAGACTCCATCTCCGGCGTTTGAGGATCTGCAGAAATTCTCCGGGTGTCATCGGCATGGGTTGCATAATGCTCTGCTCAACACTCCTGCTGTTTTATTGACTGACATAATTGCTTCGCATCGACTATCCGTTATCCGTGGCTCGGTCAGTTGAAAAGACGGCCCAGATCGAGCAGTGGAATACCATAGGCTATCTGGAGGAACACGAGGCTTCGATCGACTTCCGTACCACTGGCGTTATCATCCAGATAGCTGAACATGTACCCGCCTTCCAGGGTGAAATTGTCGTAAAACTGCCAGCGCGCGGTGGGCCGCACGGTAATGCTGATCGTGTCGATCTCATTGGCCGAAAACTGGTCGGCATCGGCTTTGTTTCGGAAAACGCCGGCAAAAATAGTGATACTCTGGTTGTAGGACGGCAAATGCCGCAGGGTGAAGGTCAACGCGGTCCGGTTGGCAACGCCCACCGTGCCGCTGGCCGGCCGGATGTCGTGGGCCGCCGCAAAGTGGGCGAAGCTGGTCTCCCAGCGGTAATCCAGACTTAATTGGCCCAGCCCGCCAAAGCCCGTCTTGTTTTCCTGCACGACAGCCGTCCGGTCGGGGTCGGGTGGCGCAGACACCAGCTGAATCGTATCAAAAGTCGAATCCGTATAGCGGGCCCCAAGTTCAACTTCCAGGCTCAACCGCTCGCTGAGGTGGTGCTGCGCCCCCAGGCGGTAGACCAGGCTGTCCACTTCGGCGGTGTTGGAATCGTAATGCTGGTAACCGATAAGGCTCCTGCCGACAGTCCCCTCGAGCCAGGTGCTGAGATCGTGGGTCAACCCCACGACCGCCGAGTGGGCCTCAAAATCGGTGAACGGCGTGCCCTCGAAGTCTTCGCGATGAAAATCGTATGACATGGATGCTGCGGTGATTTCCGACAGACGATAGTCCAGGTTGCCTCCGAGATCCAACCGGTCCCGTTGTTCGGGACCCAGCACCAGGCCGCTGACGGCCACGTCGCGATCGGGACGGTGATCGACGATATAGGCAGCCCTGCCTCCCACATCCACAGTCGGTGTCACCCGGTAACTGAATCGGCCCTGACACGACCGGTCGACATCATTAAGGTCGGGATGATCGGCATAGAACAATGGGGCAACACGGGCCGACAGGTTGCTGTTCAGGCGTTCGGTGCGCTCGATCACTTCGAGTCCGCCGGCCAGGGTCGTGATAAAATCGTCGACCGTGTCTTCTTCGGTAAAAAAGATATTCCCGTTGTACTCTTGGCGCACCGACAGAGAAGGAATTATCTGAAAATCGTCGGCCCGAACGCTACCGCTGAAGAATAGGATCGCCGCAAGGGTTATGAGTACGGGCAAAAGGCGCTTGATCGGATGTCTTAAATCCATCGACAAACCAAATTCCTAGGGGACAACAATCACATCACCCCTTCGCAGGCGGATGTTCTGCGCAAGGCCGTTTCCCAGGGCCACGTCATCGTAATTAAAATCAAAAAGCTCGGTCTGATGGTTCTTTTTTCTCATTATCTTGATTTTGCTCCTTTTGGCAAAAGGGTTTAGCCCTCCCGCCATGGCCAATGCCTGCAACACATTGATTTCGGTATTCAAGACAAAACGGCCCGGGTTGTTGACCCGGCCGATAACATAGATCAGCATGCTGTTGACCTCGCGGACCATCACGTTCAGATTGACTTCGGGTACATAGCGACCCAGTTTTTTTTCCAACTCGTCGGCGAGCTCGGCAACGGTCTTGCCACCGGCTGTAATCTCACCGATAAGGGGAAAAGAAATTCGACCGTCCGGCAGCACGGTGACGCGCTTTTCAAGGGCTTCATCCTTCCAAACCGATATGTCCAGAACATCTCCCGGTCCGATAACGTATCCCTCAACCGGGCGGTCGGCCTGCCCCTGCGCAGTTGACCATGGTGCAAACACCATTGCAGCCAAAACAATGAGAGTGATGGTCCAGCCAAACTTTTTCATGACGCTTCTCCTATTTTCGAGATAGGTTCTATATTTGAGCTTTGAGGGCATTTAAGGTCTTTTCAGCTTCCGAGCGGCCATAAAAATCTTCTTTTTGACTCAGCGCTTTTTGCAGTCTTTCTCTGGCTTCGTCGAGGCGGACGCTTTTATACAGCACCATGCCCATGTGGTAATTGAGGATGGGGTTGTCGGGCACTTCGACCAAGGCCTGCTCGATCAGCCCGGTGGCTTGGTTATAATTGCCCAGGCGGTAGTGAGCCCATCCCAAGGTGTCCAGAATGAGGGCATCACCGGGACGGTGCTTCAAGGCATCCTTGGCCAGGCGAATGGCCCGCTCGAAATCCGATTCCAAATCGGATGCCTCGGTGAGCAAGAACGCCAGATTGTTGGCAGCGAACCAAAAGCCGGGGTTGGCTCTCAGGGCCTTTTCATAAACCCGCATGGCCTTGTGAAATTCCCGGTTGTTTTCGTACAGCAAGCCCAAAGACAGGTAGGTGGCTGCATTTTGGGGGTTGGCTTTAAGGGCGACTTCATATTTTTCGACGGCTTCCTGCCGACGTCCCTGGGCCAGATAGATGCGGGCCAGGTTGTTGTGCGGAGACGGCCACGTCGGCTCGATTTTAATGGCGGCCATGAGCGTTTTTTCCGCCGCTGCAAACGCTCCTAATTCAACGTAGATCCAACCCAAGAGATCATAGGCCACCACATCCCTGCCGTTGTCCCGAATTCGTTTTTCACAGATGCCGATGGCCTTAGCGTGCTCATTTCGGCGCACATGGGCTTGAACGACAGCCGTCAACAGGGCGTCCGAGTCGGGATTCAACCGATAACCCTCCGCCGCTGTCTCCAAAGCCGATTTCAGCTCCCCCTGCCGCTCGTAAAGCCGGCTCAATTTCAAATAGCTATTGGGATGATGGGGATCATTTTGTTTGATCTTCAGATATTCCGCTTCAGCGCCTTTGAAGTCTTCGCTCAACACCAAAAGATCGGCCAGAGCCTCGCGGCTCTGAACATGAGCCGGTTCGCTCTCCAGTATTTGTCTGAGTCGCCCTTCGGCGGCTCCATAGTCCTTTTGCAGAATGTATGTTCGCCCGAGCGCGAGCAGGACTTCAATATTTTCAGGATCAACCTTCAGCGCTTTTTGCAGTGTATCGACCGCCAGGCCCAACTCCCGGTTTAAGACATGCGCACTGGCCAGCCGCATATAGCCGGTGATAAACTCGGGGCGTTCCCGGACCACCGTTCTGAAGGCTGAGACCGCGTTGACACCGTCACGCTTCATCAAAGAGGCCACGCCCTGGTTGAAATGGCCCTCGACACTCATGGGATTGTCCTGCAGAACCTCGTTGACATACAGTTCCGCCTTTTCAACCTGCCTTACGCTGAGATAAATTCTGGCCAAGGCATTTTTGGCATCGATGATTTCCGGTTGTACAGGTGTTTTACTTCGGGCCACCAAGGCCTTGAAGGACATTATGGCCTTAAACGGCTTCTTCCAATTCAGATAGAGCTCGCCGAGCAGAAACCGAAACTTGTAGCTTTCCGGATCCTTAGCGATTCCGTCCATGAGAACTTTTTGAGCTTGCTCAAATTGATTTTTGTCGATGTAAAACCGGGCCGCCAGCAGGCGATTCTCCTCGTTTGCCGGCTCAGCGGCAATCAGCTTCGCCAGGATATTCAATGCCTGTGGCTGATGTCCGTTCTCATAATAGAGATCTGCCAGACCCAGCTTGTGGGTCACTTCATCCGGTTGCAGCGCGATCACTTTCTCCATCACGTCGGTGGCGGCATCGAGCTGCATGCGGTTTTGGTAGAATCTTGCCAGGGCAAGGTGCAGCGTCACGTCATCCGGATTGGCAGCGACCCCCTGCCGATAAATTCTTTCAGCCTCATGAGCATCATTGTTCTGAGAATAAGCCGCCGCCAGGACGATAAAGGCATCCGGGTCCTGGCAGCCCTGCGCCAACAACTTTTCAGCAAGTGCTGTTGCTCCGGCGACATCGCCTTCAACCAACAACAAGGATGCCTGCAGGATAAGCGCCGGCCGGTTTCCGGGGTCTTTTTCCAGAATAATTCGAATCCTTTTTCTAGCCTGGTCGCTGGCGCCGAAGAAAAGCGACAATTGGCCGACTTGCAGATGAGCGTCGATATGCTCGGGATTTAGAAGTGCTGCCTTGAAAAAACTGCCGTATGCTTTTCTGAGATTACCGGCATTTTGCTCCAATCGTCCCAGCATAAAGTGGCCGTCAGCGAATTTTGGGTCGATTTGCAGGGCATTCTTAAACTCCAACCTTGCCTTGACGAAGTCACCCTGTTGATAAAGACGCTTGCCTTTATCGAAAAATTTGATTTTCTTTTCTTCCGGCCCTCCGCAAGCCGCCAAAGTAAGCCCTGCCGCCAGAATAAGGAAAATCAATGCTTTTGTTTTCGCCATTTGAAAAATTCCTTGAACTAATTGAGGGATCGGGGAGTTTCTCCGCCATTGTCTACACTATCATTTAATCGCCCGACGCCATCTGACGCCTTGTCCGTCCGGGGTATGCGCTCGCCCCAGCCGTAACCAATTCGTACCGGACTGCGTACACGCCCCCAATCCCCTGCGCTGGATCCACAACGGCAGAGACGAAAAGCGTAGCCGGAGGAGACTGTCTTTTGGGGCTGGCACGGATCCAATCGACGCGGGATAGCTGCCGTACCCAAGTTGCGCGGTCATATGGTTACGGCTGGTGCGAGCGCATACCCCGGCCGGACATAGCTGGGATTGAAAAACTCCCCGATCCCTCAACTAATTAACTCACGAGTGTCCTGTCCTATAAACGAGTTATAAAGTGAAGGTCGCTCTCACGGAGGCGGGAGTCCGGCTCAAAGGCGCCTGGATCCCCGCCTTCGCGGGGATGACGAACAAATATCGAGCTAAAATGGTCGTAAATTTTTTTCACCGTTCTTGTGGGACACAACACTGGAAACCATTTCAAAAAAAGACATAACGTGCCCCTTAAAATGCGACTATCCGAGTAATCCTTTTGAGGTTACCACCAACAAGGCCGCTATGGTTGCCATACTCAACCGGGTCAAATCACCGCGCAGTTCTCCGATCAACACCTCAAAACTGAAGAAAAGAACAATAATCTTGGTTGCCAGAAATTCCATGCCGACGCTTTGGATTTGCGAATCCGGCAGATTGGGCAATACCATCGCAATGACCAAAAGCAGAAAATCGATCGGTGTGACTTTAAATCCCTTGCGGCGTCTGGTAAATTTTAGAGTCAACACCACGAAAAGCGCTAAAACGCCAAAAGAAAGATCATAAAGTAAAATGGTGTTTTTAGTCATCCATGAGACCATGTCCACCTGTCCGAGACGCAATAAAAACGGGACCATTAAATAAAATGAGAGCCGCAGCGCAGCAGCCAGCCAGCCTTTCATGAAGATCGATGTGCAGACGACAATTACGGCCAGAGCCAGCGCGGTAATGGACAGATATGGCGGAATTCGGACCGGAAGAATGCTCGTGAAAATCAAAAGCAGCGGCAACGCGTTTTCGACGAACTGGAACGATACTTTTATGACGATATGTTTTTCTTTTATGATACGCAGCTTGCCTTTGATGAAGCTGTCTATAAGGGCGTAGCGCTGCAGCTTCCAACCGGTTCGATCCGCCATTACGAACCCGCCGATAATTGTTCCCGAAAAGGCGATGTAAAAAAAAAGCAAAAACCATTCCGAATGAAAGCGGAAGAAAAACCCAATGAAAACCAAAAAGACAGTCAACAAATAAATCGTCACGACTGCTTCGGTATGAAAGAATCCCAGGCGAATGAGTTTGTGGTGAAAGTGGTTTTTGTCGGCCTTAAAGGGAGAACGTCGCTTTAATATTCGCTCGATCATGACCGTAAGCGTGTCCAGCACGGGAAATCCCAAAAGAATCAACGGCAATACGGGACTCAGGGGAGTATTCCCCTGGGTCAATCCCAGCGATAATACGATCGCCAAAAAACCAAGCAGCTGGCTGCCGGCGTCTCCCATGAACACGGTGGCCGGGTAAGTGTTGAATCTTAAAAAGCCGACGATTGCGCCGATTATCGCCGCACACAGTATCATGATGAAATGATTTTCCGGGTGATATCGCCCCGTGTAGGCCAGATAGCCGATACAGATAAAAATCAGAAGCGAGTTGCCGCCGGCCAACCCGTCAAGACCGTCGGAAAGATTGATGGCATTGGTAACCCCCACGATGACCAGCAGCGTCAGAGGTATGGCGATAAAATCGGGCAGCAACGCGCCATCAGGCAGGCAATTTCCAACGCCTTTGATTTTCAGGCCACCGAAAAAGATTACCACCAGGGCTGCCAGCACCTGTCCAAAAAACTTTCCTTTATAGCCCAGGTTCTTAAAGTCATCCAGGACACCGAAGACAACGATAATCCAGGCGCCAATGATCACGGCGCCTACCAATCGGCCGCCTGCCATCCATAAGGTCGCCGGCCCCAGTGCTCCGATGGCCATGGCGATGCCGCCAATTTTAGGCATCGGCCGGCTGTGAACTTTTCTGGGATTGGGAAAGTCCATCACGTTGGTTCTAACGGCAACGCGTTTGCATATGGGGATCATGGTAATGGTGATTACCATCGTAATCAGCAGTGTAGAAATAAAAATCATTTTGCTGGATTGCTACAAATCAGCCAGGACCGGCAGAACTGTAAACATATAAAAAGCTGCCCAAAGGCGCTCTCGGGCCTCTCTTTGCCGGCAATGGCTGATTTAATCGGGCAAAAAACCATTTAACTGGGGAACAACCAAACGGGCAAAGATCTGCAGGCGCCTTTCGGCATCGGTCAAACCTTCGTTCAAGTAAACCGGGGTTATCAGGCGCACCAGGGCACCATCCGTCCGCCGGCGGTTGATGGCGTCCCAGAAAGCATAGATTTTCAGCTGATAAAGGTTGGTCAATATGCGGCCACGCTGGGGAAACCAATAGTAGGCCAGCTGTTTGACACCCCCTTTTTCCATTAGGGCGCGTTTGACAGAGAATCCCGAACCGTGATGGTCTGGGGGGGCGATCCGGACGGTGCCGGCCTCTTCAAAAATCCAGCCGCCGCTGGGCAGGCAGGTCGCCGGGGAGTGGATGGATTCACCCTTCTGCTGGCTTTCATAATATGCGGTGTAAAAGTTCACCAGTTGGCCGGATGAATTTTTGTAGTTGACCAGGATATAATCGTTCAAATCCAGCTCATCGAGGATATCGAATGTCAAGTTTTTTCGATCCCCGTGCCATTCGCCGATCCGCAGCGGGAAGTTATCAAAGGAGTTTTTGAGCGGTATGCTCTGGCGGAACTCAAGGCTTTGAGCGAGAACGACATTGGCTCCCAACAGCACAACCGCGGCAACAAAATGCGGCGGACGCCAAAGGGCCCTCCAGCCCGGAATAAGCCGGTTATAATGCCTGGCGGTTGCCGCACCCCCCGACCGCTCGCGGGCAACCCCATTTGAGACAGCTTTGACCGTGGGACCTGACCCATCCGGAGCCGGCAATCTGTCGGCCAATATGTTTTTTAATATCCATATCTCCAACAGCAAGAACCCCAGGGCCGACATGAATATGAACCAGCCGGCAAATCCATGGAAAAAGCCTTCCGCCGCCCGTGGACCCCACAGGTCAGATAGAATCCCGGTCAGTGCAATCCGCAGACTGTTGGTCACGATCGTCAATGGTACCGTGGAAAAAACCAGAATGGCTTTTTTCCACCACGCCATGCGGGTGAGATAGGCCAGCAGAATACCCAGGACAGCTAAAGGAAACAAGTAGCGGATCCCATTGCAGGCGTCGACAACCTGAAGTTGGGTGGCTCCGAGGTCGATCGTATTTCCTTCACGAAATGCAGTAGTACCGTACAGCTGCATGAGCTGGACCCCCAGTTTGGAGGACATCAATTTTAGCTTTACCGATATCTGGTTATAAATAAATTCAGGCGGCGGAAACAACGCAATGCTCAAAACAAGGGGAAAGCAGATGTGCTTCAACTTTTGCCAACCCAAATGCAGCCAGCACAAACCGATGACAGTGAGCCACAGCGAAACGAAGAAGGCCAGGTAGTCTCCCCCGAGCTCACCGATCCAGAACAAACCGGCTCCCAATGCGACGGCAATCAGCCCGTGCAACGATGGGATCGAGCGCTGTTCAGTCAGCTGGTTCCTTTTTTCCAATATCAGATAGATAACGATGAAGGGGACAAAATAGCAGTAGCTGAAATCTTCACGATTCCAAAGGTGCAGCAAATAACCCAACGAGGCGTAATAGATACCTACAATCAAGGATAAATAAATAGAAAACTTTACCAGACCTGCCGGTCTCAGCATCAAGGCATCGAGTTTAGTACGCTGGCTGATATCCTGGTATGACGAGTTCATAATAACATGACCTATTCTTCAGCGAGTCTGAAAAATAGATCTTCATAAGCGTTGACAATCTTTTCCCAGGTGTAATTATCCTTGATTCTTTGGCTCGCCCGGTTACGCAACGTCGATACCAGGCTGGGATTTTCTAATATTTCAACAAGCCTTTTTTTCAAACTGCCTTCAGATTTATCGAAAGACACCCCGGCACCTGCAATGACTTCCAGGTTATAGGGTACATTCAGCACGGCTACGCAGTTGCCCGCAGCCATCGCTTCCAGCAGGGCGGGATTGGTTCCTCCGACCTCGTGGCCGTGAACATAACAAAGGGGGTTGCTGCGGATGACCTCGTAGTCGTGCCCGTATACGCCTCCCAGGAATTTCACCCGTGGGTTTGCCAGTCGTTTCAAATGGCTTTTGTACTCCCCGCTATAAGGAGCATCACCGAGAATTATCAGGGGGACATCTGTATCCACCTGGCAATATTCCCTGATAATTAGATCGGAATTGTTCTCGGGCTCAAGTCGACAGACCTGCAGTATATATTTTTCTTTCTCCAGCCCATATTTTCCCAGCACCGCATCGTCCCTATATGAGCGAATATCTGCGCCGTAAGATATATAAGTCGAATCCTTGCCGTACTGCCGTTTAAAATACTTTTTAATCTCGATAGAATCCGTCACAACCCTGTTGCAGATCGAACCGGATAATGCTTCCGAAAATTTCAAATACGCGGAAGCCATTTTATTCCACTTTTTCCTGCGCCATTCGAGACCGTCGATATTAATGACGGTTTTGCTGCCGAACAACCGTGGCAGCCAGGCGAATATGACCGCCGAAACACCCAAAAATAATATAATCTGTCTGCTGCTGATGGTTGCATGAACCGAGGAAATAATCGAAGCACTTATTTTATCGAAGGATTTGGATTTGATGTTGGGAATGACAATGCGCTTGACGCCCCTGTAATCGCTGTGATCATGGTTGTTATATGCCGCCGGGCAGTAAACCGAGACCCGATGGCCTTTTGCCACCAGCCCACAACTCAGTCTTTCGGCAAAGGTTTCAAAACCACCATAATTGCCCGGGATACCGCGGGTACCGATGATTGATATCTGAAGTCTTCTATTTCTCATCGCAGGCCTTGTCTTTCAAAATGGCATTATTATAGATGCTTAAAAGCAGCTGGTAATTGGTCCGGGCGGTATATTTTTTCTCGAACAGCTTTCGCGAGGCTTGCCCCATCTGCACGGCCGTTTCCGTGTGCGAGTGCAGCCATTTAAGCTTTGCAGCTAATTGAGAAGAACTGCCGGCCTTAAAAATAATTCCGTTGTGACCGTCTTGGATCATTTCGGGCAGAACCCCGATATCGGCGGCAATCACCGGCTTTGCGGCCGCCATTGCCTCCAATATCACCATGGGCATCCCTTCGTACCAAAGGGAAGGAAAAACGACAAAACTGGCTTTCTGTATGTGTTTTTGACAATCACGATAATCGAGCAGCCCAAGGTAGCGGGTATTTTTGAGCCTGTATTGCCGGATCAGATCCCGGGTCTGTTGGCGCAGGGGGCCATCTCCCCCGACAACGAACGGAATCTCGGGGCATTTTCTTAATGCCTCCAGAAGATACAAAATGCCTTTTTCATGACCCAATCTGCCGATAAAAAGACCGTAACCCTCATCGGAAACCTCGGTTTGGGCGCCGGGTGCAAGGAAGTTTGGCTTTATCGAAAAAGAGCCCTGCGACAGGCCCAGCTCGATATACTTGGCTGCCCCGAATTCGCTAAAAACAATATAAGTTCCAACCGCCTTTTGCCACGTCTTAAGCAGGTAATGCAGCTTTAGACCGAGGGCATTTCCCATGCTATACAACCTTGAATTGCGATAGCAGCGATGAACGATTCCGGGCCCGCACCTCAACCCGGCGCAATCCTCACAAATTTTTCCCTCTCTGAAAAGCATCGCTCCCAGGCAGACCAGTCTGAAATGATGCAGGGTCTGCACAACCGGAACGGCATGGCGCCGGCAGGCATAATAACCAGATGGTGAAATCAGGGGATGGGTATTATGGAAGTGGGCCACATCCGGCTTGAATTTTCTTATCATCTTTGAGATCTCACGATAAGATTTTAGCGACCAGATTGAATAGGGAAGCAGCAATAATTTCTGGGCAAGTCCTGCATTTGCAATCGCTCCGTTTTGCCGCTGGTACGTCATCACCTGGTGGCCGTTGGCCCTAAGCATTGCTTTTTCTTGTTCAAATACGGTGTTTTCTCCGCTGGGCGGCCGGAGATAGTTGTGAACCAGCAATATTCGCATTAGTTTGTGACAGCGTCGCTGAAGCCTTTTGATTTCGCGCTGAGTTGAGCATAGGCGAATACAACGAGCAGCAGCAAAAATTCCTTATCGTGCATAACGATGGTGGTTCCGGTGAAGGCCCTGAAGGTAATCAAAACCATTATGGAGATTACCAGGGAATGAAACATTTTTACGGTTGGGCTCATATGCTGTGAATATCTTAAAAAAGTTCCCAACAGTTGCACCCAGCAGACGATGAGCGCCAGCAACCAGGGGATCAGGCCGAGCAGTCCGACATTTACCAGAACGTCGAACAGGGAACCGTGCATGCCGACCATTCCCTGGCCGTGCAGCACGTCAAAGCGGGCTCCGGATGCAAATCCGTAGCCCAGGATGGGCGACTGCTTGAACATCTGCCAGGCGTGTCCCCACGCTTGGGTTCGACCCGTCAACGTGTAAAGCATTTCATCGCTGCTGCCCCTTTTGAAATATTCAACGATAAATTCGCTGGTGGCGATATTGAGAATGATCATGAAGCCTACAAGCAGGACAAAGAAGAGAATTTTAATCTTTCTATTGAGCAGAAGCCAAACAGCTGTCGCAACAACGAATCCAATCAGAGAGGTTCTGGATTGCGCGATTATCAGGGTTATTACGGATATAATCAGCAGGTTTCGCCAAAAAATTTTCTCATGTGCGAATAGGGTTTTGTTCATCTGGCAAAAGGCCACTAAAGCCAGCAAGGCGCCGATAAAACCCACGGCGTTGGGATTGATGACCGGCAGGACGCCAAACAGCTTGATGGAAAGTATCCCCTTGCTGCCTGAAAATGCCAACGCCGGCCATAACATCGCCCCCATCCAGATCAACACGATTAAAAGGCCGAACAGGGCGATGTTCAATTGGACGAACTCCTTTATGCTTTCAAAATCCTCGCATCGTCCCAGGATAGCCGTAATCAATACCACGCCTGCTGTGGTTTCCAGGGCCTTGTATGCCGCATAAAATGGAAAAGACGAATATACGCCTGAAATAACCCCGGCCAGAGAATACACCAGCATCAGACCAACCGGTCCCAATAGGGCCGAAATATTCGGCCTGGTCATCAACATGAAAACGGCTATCAGACCGGCCACCGCAACCTCCGCCATTCTGAGAAAGGCGGTTGTGTCGACGGGATTGGCCATAAGATCCCTGGATGTCCTCATCCGCCAGAGGAACACGCTGATAAATAAAAGCGCCCAGGCAAATTTTAAAAGTTTGTTCCTGGTAAATAACTTTTTAGATTTTTTAATGACATAAACAAAAAAATTGTAGTTTATGAGGGCGAGGCTGATTCCGCTGAAAATTAAGATAACTCGGGTCGATATTCCCACAAAATAAAGCAGCAGTATTGAATTGGACAGAATGAAGAGCGTGGTATAGTACAGAAAGGTGATCTGGTGTTGCTTGTATTGCTGCATACCTTAGTGTTCCGCCAATTCCAGCTGACGGTAGAGCTGGTTCAAAAACCGGCCTTTACCGTTCCAGTGAAAGCGATCGGTTAGTCTTCGGCGGGCCGCGCGGCCCATTTCCGTTTGCATCTTGGGTGAACCCAAAAGCTTTGCCAACGCGTGGCTGAGCTGTGCGATGACCTGTGCGCGATTGCCGACGGGAATTTTAATTCCACAGTTGTCGTTAATTATCAGGGCAGGCCCGGCCTGATCTAAACACACCACCGGAAGACCGCACGCCATGGCCTCAAATACGACCCAGGCGCCGGCGTCCTTCATGCTGGGATAAAGGAAAATTTGGGCTTTGGTCATGTGTTCGAGCAGTTTCTTTCTCGGCTGCTGGTCCAGAAAGATCACTTTTTCAGTCATATTAGATGCTTCGACAATCTTATTAAGCCTTTTTCGCTCAGGGCCGGTCCCTATAATAATCAGAGATGCATCCGGAAATTGCGTAGATATATTCGCAAATGCCTCAATCCCCAGTTCAAAGCCTTTCCAGTGCAATAATCTGCCCGCCATGACGATGCGACAGTTGACTTTAGAAGCGTCAGACGCCTTGATGCCTTCGAAAAGTTCATCATCGACGCCCGTCTCCAGCATCAGCACCGACTTTTTGTTGAATTTTTTTTGAATCAGATTTCCGGTCATCTCGGTTCGAACGAGAATTAATGCGGCCTTATTAATCGATCGCCGTATAAAAGGATTTAAAGCGCTTGCACCGACAAGTACCAATTGCCGGATTTTTTCAAAAAGCCGCCCCCGGGCACTTAAGCTCCGGCAAAGGGCTTGGGGAACGGTTTCGCCCCCACCGATGGGACCGAATATGAATGGCACGGGCAAAAAGGGCATAAAACTCGGCAGCCAAAGATTACCAAAGGTAATGTGATGGCCGAGATCGAAACGGATTCGCCGAATTAGTTTACCCGCCTGCCGAAAGGCCAAAAGCTGCCAAATCAAATAATAAAGGTAGAGACCGAATGGGGCTTTTTTCCAAAACGAGGCCCATCGGGGCAGGTCCACGTAGCAAAAATTAAGATTGGGGTTGGGATTTCGCGCTAATTTTTTTCGAATGGCAGCCCGATTGTTTTGCCTTGTCAGGACCCAGACTTTGTGAAAGCGCGCGATCTGCTGGACCCAATGCCAGCCGACTCCGGGTTCGGACCCTCTGTCGGGTTCACATGCGTATGCCGAAACGAGCACGTTCATGGTGTTATACCGCCCTTGCCGGCCAACAAGCCGGACAAAAGCCCCTGCCAAGCGCGCAAGAGGGCTTGATCGTTGATACTTGCGGCGCTTTCTCGGGAGTGTTTTTCAAGATATAAGATCGCAATGTCGACAAGATAAAAAATCATAAGCAGTTTCAGGAATTTTCTAGCGACACCGATCCGATGCAGATAAGTCCGTATGAACGCACCTTCAGGCCGGTTAGACGATAATATCTTGTCGGATAGTCCGAGATGCGTCTGCTTTTCTACAACCACGCCTTTTTGAAGAATAAAATGCAATGGGTCGATCAGGGGCGGCCAATCTTTTCTGGCAAATTCCCAATCAAACACATTTAATTTACCATCGGCTGCATAGGTGTTCCAGGGGGTGAAATCCCGGTGGGCCATCCCAAAGGGCAACGATTGATGAATTGCTTTTGAAATTTCCTTAATTGCTGCTTCAAAGATCTGCTTCCAGGAGGGAGACAAACCGCCATCCATTCGAGTGAGGCGACGGATTAGACCATTGTAAAACGAGCTGTTTCCAATTTTACTATCCTTGCGCTGCCCGTTGAATAATTCGACCAAAAATTCCAAATGGCCCGTGGTTAGTTTTGCGGGCCCTGACGAAAAAGGCTTTTTGGTAGTAGAAAGCACTATGATTTGAATCTGATCGCCTAGTCTTTCGCTGGCCAGGAGAAAGGGGGTTTCTGCGGTTCTCAAACGAGATGCCTGCAGGGTTTCTAATATTTTTGCCTCATTATCGAGCAGTCTTTCAAGTTCGGGTTTGGCTGCGATTTTGGCATATCCCAGAATGGCTCCCCGCTGATCCATAATTTGCAGCGTTGGCTTTCTCAGTTCACCGGGAGTTCCGGTAAAAAGAGCGCATTCAGTTCCACCAGAGTAATGCGGCGCCAAAATCCTGTTCAAGCCGCTGCCGCCTGAATAGGCGGCCTTGCTGCCGATAAGGAGTATATGGGGAGTCCACAGGCGCGCCAGGCCGACAAACCCCAATATAAAGGACAAACCTTTGCGCATTTTAGCTTTAGGCAGACTGGGCTGATACAATCCCAGAGAGGCGGCCGTCAATCTGCTTTTTTTATGCACCGGCACCAAGAGGCGCGGATCTGCTATCGACGGTGCGATACCATATAACCTCACGTCTTGATATCCACAGTCGACGACCATTTTGGCCAACAGCCGTTGCTCCAAGCCGCCTTGGATTAGATTGTCAATTGCATTTCGCCTGTTAACAACCGCAAAACAAGCCCCACGGGAATCGAGCAAGTTAAAACTTTTTCGAAAAAAGCTTGCCGGAGAAACCGATTGATTGAAGTTTCCAATTAACTGCTTTGAATGGGGCGCCAGTTTGTCCAGTTCAGAGAATTCGATAATTTGCAGGTCATTTGCAAACCTTCTGACCTTGGCTGATAGGGCACTTTGCACCGGGTCGATCAGCAGACAATTTTCAACGGGCAAATCCGGCATCAGATAAACCATTTCGCTTAGGCGTGAATCCAACTTAAGATACCCCTAGTCTTCTTACTAATCTGGTCTGCATATTTGATACGATGATGTCTTCAACCTCGGCAAGCTCGGCTTGGAAGGGCTGATCCACCTTTATCTCATAAATATTGCCAAAAAATGAGGACAGGGAACTTTGCGCTTTTAATTGCCTGTCGATTTCCCCCTTCTCGATCTCCTGCTTGCGGCTGTATATTAAATCTGCCGGCCCCGAGAAAGTCAGCACGATATCCGGTTTAGGGATAAGCGGCAAAATCTTCTTCTCCAGGTCGAAAGGCAATTGCAGTCGATAGCGTTTCTTGTCAATCAAGAAGTCATAATAATAGCGTTCAACGATTACCAGTGAAGTTCTTATCTTAGGCCATAGCAACACCGGAAAGTACCCGATAACAAAATCGGCGGCATAGTATAAAAACCGAAACAGGGACTTGATTCTCGAGTCCGCCGGCCAGCGGTGGGGGGTCTTGCTTATCATTTCAGTATGACTGGTTTTGCAGAATAACTGCTTTAGTGGGGGAAGTAAATTGGGGCGCCAGTGAACCTTGTTTGTCTTTCGAAATCCCTGCCTTAAACGGGTTGCTATCTTGTCCGCAACGGAAGATTTTCCGGCCCCATCGGGTCCGACCAAAACGACAATGATGCCGGTCGGGCGGGTCATTCTTTCAAATACTCTTTTGCCCAGCCAGAAAAGTCTGTGCCCCAGATATTGGGGCTTCATTATCATATGTCGCAGTTTAATATACCGTTTCAATTGGGGTAATATCTCTGTCAGGTATTTAAAATTGTCAGTATGTATCAGCTCGGCAATTTTGGCGGCGTTTCTTCGGCCAAAAAAGGTGCGCAGGCTTTTGCGGCAATCGGCGGGATCGTCGGCAAACGCGCTTTTAAGGGCTTTAAAGTTTTGGCGTGTCAGTTGTTCTTTGATGGCTTTTTTGGATAAAAGGTAGCAGGCGCGCGCCCCTGCCGATGGAATATAAAAATCACGAAACTTTTTTCTGGCCTGAAGCAAGCGCGTTGTGCTGATACAATAGCGACCGATGCCATAGTCATCGTTCAGAAAATCCAGCTGTATAAATCCCGGCCTGTTTCTCTCGTCGCGGAAAAAGATAACGTAGAAATAGCCCCGGGGTATGTCATAGTAAAGCTTTTGGACGATATTGAAATTTAGCTTTTTTGCAATGTCGACTACAATGGGCTCGATCTTTTTTATGCCTTCCGGATCGACGGCCATGTCGACATCCGACGGGGCGTGGTCCGGCAGACCTTCATAAGAATGCAGGACGCAAAAGCATATCTTTTCTTCTTCCAGACGGCAGAACAGTCTTTTTAGGAAACACCCGACCTGCCGCGAGTATCTGAAGGTTTCTATCTCCATGTTGTCAGGAAGCTTTGATCATTGTAGCTTTGGAAATTTTTGCAACCGTCATTTCTCTGGTGGCCTTGAGGTAAAACAGTGTCAATGAGCCAAACAAAATCAGCTGGCCCAGAATCATCCCGCTGCCGGCGCCGTGAATGCCGAAATGATTTATCAAGAATATCGAGGCCGGGACGGCAAACAGGGCCGATATTAGCTTGCTGATAAAGAGGTACTGCGGTTTTCTTACCGCTCTTAGGCCATAAGTCGATATTCTAACCGCAAAGACGACCAGTGTTTGAAGTGCCAATAAGACCACTATCATTTCGGAGCCGGCGTACATATGCCGATACAGCACGTCCAACAGGGCTTGCGAAAACAGGGAAGCTGCCAGACAGTAGGCACCGATGATTGCTCCTCCCCACATAGATATTTTGACCAACAAACGGTTTAAAGCTTCTTTGCCGTTGGCGGCGAAATCCAGCGCTGCCCTCGGATTGAGCCAATTATCAAGACCCAGCAGGATTATATTGGCCAGGCCCAAAATATTGCGTGCCGCCCCTAAGACACCCACCATCGAAGATGACAGCAGGATGCCGGTCATATAGAAGTATATTTGATTGGAGGAATGATCGGCAATTGCCCCCCCCAATAACCACTTGCCAAACTTCCAGTTGCGCAGAAAGTTTGCCTTTAAATTTAATTTGCGGGAAAAAAGCAAAAGGCGATTTTGATATATCCCCAAAAGGGCGCCGATCAAATAGGTGACACCGATTACGATAAATACATTGGCAACCGACAGGCAGCCGGCCTGGATAAGAATGATAATGCCCATCAAGCGCAGCCCGTAGCAGATGAGATCATTATGCAGCAACGACTCCAGTTGCAGGGTCGTATAGAAAATCTTTCGCAGAAACTCCTGGGCCATAAAGCAAATAGCCGCCAAAACCATTATGGTGAAAGGCCGCTCCAGCGACAGGTTGAATTGAGCAATGATGATATATTTCGTTGCCGGCAAAAGCAAAAAGCCCAGAATAGCAAAAAATATGACCAAGATGACTGCCAGGGAGCTGAAATATGCTTGTGATTCCTCTTCCGAAAGGGGTGCACCGATAGTGAGCATGGGTCCCGATATGATCGAAACATGAATTTGATTTAGCAATATAAAAAGTGCATACAGAATTACAAAGATGCCATAATCTGCCGGCAGCAGGTATCGCGCCAGTACCAGCGAAGTAAAAAAATTGGTAAAAGACACGAATCCTTGATCCAAAAAGCTAATTCCGCCTTGTTGAATCAGGCTGGTCTTTATGGTGCGGTGATTTTTCAATCCGACAGTTTCGTTCAAAAGCGGTTCAATTTACCTGAACACCAAGAGAGTTGACTGTTGCTCTGTTTTCAAGTTCGGTATACAGACGGGTCAGGGGCCTGCGGAAAAGCATCGACAAAAACGACACCCTTACCCGTGTTGCGGGAGGGGGGGCGGTAGATATTTCATCCGGTCGGAACACGTCGGTATACGGCTTATTCAGTTTGAACCCCAACCGGCTTCCCAGCAATTGGGCGGCGGTTTCATGATTCTCGTTAAAGCCCTTTATATTGACAAAAAATGATCGCGCCGCATGGCTTTTATGGTAACGCAGCAACTCGCGATTATAGCGCAGCCATGCTTTTGCGGTTAACCAGGGCGAGATGAGGAAGCGTTTATCCCCCCTTCTAAACAAAGAGTCCATGACCAGAATGGGATCGCGGTATAAGAATACATACTGGATGTCCGCTGCGATGGAAGTCCAGAATTCTAAAAATAGCGAGGTCCTTGGATCTTTCCAGCCCCACGGTGACCGTATCTCAGCCCTTGCTTCGATCATTCGACATGCACTTGTTCTCTGGGCCGCGCTGATACTTAGATCTCTTTTAGGAGTAAATTTGTTGCATTTGTTGGCCTCGAATAGGTGATCATGAAAATCAACAAATTCACGGTCTTCGAAGTGACCGCGCTGATTTCCGGATCGGGGACCGATGAGATTATTGCCCAGATCGAGACCGCAGTGTTCGAAATAGCCGGCCATCAAGGAAGTTCCCGACCGGTGCATACCGGTTAAGCAAATTATCAAACTATTGAGCCTCTCCCAGCCAATATCCGCTTTGAAAATCTCCGCCTAGCAGGTTTTATTCAATCTCAAAAAATTGACAGCCTCGTAAAAAGCCGGATTGAGGAGCGACATTGCCCCGTTCGGGGAATGGGCTTCGACGTCGGTGGCGTTAATCCGCCGGAGGCGGACAAGCTGTTTGAGGAGCTTGCGACGAGTTCCTGGAATTTAGCCGCCGGGTCCGAAACCCCCGAAAAGGGGCACCCGAACGAGCCAATTTGACTTTTTTGCATGACCATCAAAATTAGAGGGCAGGTATCTTTGAGGCGGCGTCTTTTAGTCTCCGTATTCAAACGCGCCTATATCCGGCTGGTTTGTTATCATCACACCGTTAAAATCAGCGCGCAATCCGATGTCGATGCCCTGGTCCACACAAGGTGAATTTTTCTTCAACCTGAAATTCAACGCTTGCGGATTCTGCAGCCCGGGATCTGAGAAAAAGGAAAAAATTTCCGCGATGCTGCCTCCGGCTTTTATTCCATTGCCCTTGGAATTCAGGCTCTCCAGGTCGAATACACGCCCGCCGTACCACAGGATATTGCCATTAGATCGATAGAGGCAGTTATTTATGATTTTGGCCCGATTCCTTCTTTGGCTGTAAAAGAGCTCGAAGCCCTCGGCATCATTGGCGTAGCAGATATTATTGATGATGCTGACCTTGCCGGAATGCCCGCCCACATGTATCGCCCCGGTGCCCTTGCGCAGATTATTTTGGTAGAGTACATTATTGGCGATCAGGGTTCCGCTGGCATCTGCACTTTTGCTGCCACCGATACGAATACCCATATTCAGCTGTTCCGGATAGTAGGCGTTGCCGTTATTCCAAAACAAGTTGTAGTAGACCTGGTTGTTTCTGGCATTGGCTTTGATCGCTATGATATACAACCCGCCGCCGAAGTTGTTATATATTTTGTTGTAGCGCACAACGTTGCCCCCGGCTTCATATATGGATATGCCGTAATCGCATTTTGCCAGGGTTGAAGCTCCGCTGGAGTTGTCAAAAATCTCATTGCCTTCTATTAAACAATCGCTGGCAGAACCGTGGTGTCTCGTCACGGTGATTCCGCCCTTGTCTCCGCCGGCGGCCGCGTCGCTCGGCAGTTCGGCGATATTATGGATTTTATTGTTCTTGATGTGGATATTTTTGGTTCCGGCACCCCTTATGTCGATCCCGGTACCGGAATGTCCGAAGATGTCACATTCTTGGATAACGATATGGTGAGAGCCCTCTTCTATACCAATACCGGAAAAAAAACCTGCCTTAATTACACAATTTTTCAAGGTGACAGCGCTGCTTGCTCCATTTATTTTGACCGTCCCTGCGCTGCTATGGGGATGTTCACGGTTATTTCCACCGACAAAGGTTAGGTCGTCTATCACGAGGTGGTGCTTGCCGGTAATAACCAGACTATGATTTCTTGCGCCGATTTCAAAAATATGGTTGCGGGGATGGTCGTCCGGGGGAAGCTTCAAGAGAATTTTTCCTGCAGAATAGGCCCAGGAATAAGCGTTCAAACTACCCGGCCTGCCCCGATCAAGCCTTCTGCCGTCCATGAGTAAAATTCGTGCTTTGGATGATCCTGCAATCCAATATCTCCCGCCGTCATCGGGCCCTGCCCAGTCCGTGTCCAGGCACATTCTTGTGGCCGCAATTATCGGCCGCGGGCCATCACCATAAGCGCTAAACCTGATGGGGTTGTTTTCAAGCCCGGAGGCCGGGATCACCAGGGTTCCTCGCCATAGGCCGCCCCGCTTAAAAAGGACGGTATCACCGGGCCGCAGAACGGTCTGATTGATTTCAGCCAAGGTGGCCCAGGCCCTATCGTCGCCGGACAAAGAAGAACTCAGACCGGATCCTCCAGGCGCGGAATTGTCATCCACATAATAAACCTCGCCGAAGCTTGTGCAGTTGCCGAATGCCAGGAATGCGATGACAATCGCCAGAAATCTTACAAAACGCAGAAAATTAACGGAATGAAAAATTACGGGAACACTCATGCTGGACGCCGGCACCATATTCAGATTTTGCGGTGGAGATGTGGTCGTTTTCACAGATGGTCGTTTTCAAAATCGATCCAAATGGCCTGGGGAGATCCGGTATCGCAAGTCATCGAATTTATATAGCTCCGCCCCCTTGATTACACGCAGAAATAGTCTTTATCTTACCGATATTTATATAAATATTTATGCATTAAGCATTCCCGGAACTGGTGCTACTCAAGCGCCGGTACTGCCCTCGTCGTAAGGCGGCCATCAATGCTACTGGCCGGCGGTGTCTGATCTTTTGTACGTCCCGATGACGGCAAATGCAGTTTAAATTCTATAATATCAGCAAGTTGCGGGTAGTTGCGGTTCAGCTAATCACAATAATGAAACGCTTTCTGATGTATATCGGCATAGTTCGCCTAATATCTTAGTTTTTTTGCCAATTTTTTTTATTTGTACCGCTTTTCAAAAAATGTTCCGCAATAGTTAAAAGGTGGACTAAGCGGTTGTAGAAAAAACGTTTGGACGCCTTTGGATAGGGGAACGTTTTTTTAGCAACCGCTATGAGGAGAATTCCGGTTTGCGGCGGGATCCTTAAACCAAAGGCGGCGAAGGTGTTTTTACAAAAATTGTCATAAATTCTGCCGTTTTCTGTAACTTTGGTCCGAATTCCGCGCTGTTTCGAAAGATCTGACCTTGGCCTAACTAACCGAAGTCATTCCCTTTAATAACAGACCGGGTGACACAGTCTCTTCAGGCATGCAATTTGCAGCAGTTTTCAGGCTGCAAGGTCGACGGGAGGATATTATGAAATACCTCAGCATTTTGATTTCAATCGCATTGCTTTTTATATCTGCGACAGCATGCTGGGCAGCGCCTTTCGCCCAAACCTATAGAAATGATTATCAAACCGATCAGCTGTACTTGTTTATCACTGAAGGCGATGTGGATTTTTCAGACTGGAAAAAACTCCCCAGTGGATGGGAGGTGGGAACCCAGAAGACCGACCTCCTGTCGGCTTCCGGACCGCAATTAAACCCTGGGGAGACATTTAGATTTAATACAACTGATAAAGGCACTTACACCCTGCAATGGGCCGAGCTCTTAAATGGCGTTGTGCAGGGTTCCGGATCCATTTTCGCCGAAAAGGGGCGCTTTGTCGGTTCCAGTGATGAATTTACAGCCACACTGCCCACCCCGATTGCCAACAGCATCTGGCTTTTGGGATCCGGTTTGATTGGTCTGGTCTGTCTAAGCAGGAAGGCCATGAGGTCAAATAACTGATTGAACATTCTCACCTTTTTTCACGCAAGTGGTTTTTTTGTGCTCCCAACCACGAACTGCTTTTCCTTTTTAGCGCTTGTCAAAAAAGCGTTCCGTTTTCCAATCGTGTACCAGCGTATCTGAACGGTTTTTCTAAAATCGCTTATACCGCCCTTAAAGTAATTCGGTACAATTAATAAAATGCGGAATAATTTATCCCTAGTGTCCGTCCAAAAGATATTTCAGTGCCCTTAACGACCTGGTCATGGGTCCCATGCCCTGGTGGACGGCGTTAAACCGCGGTCGGATATGAAGACACCCCAGGATGCAGACTTTCCTGCACCCCACTAGGGTCGCTCCGCCAAAATACCTTATAATATTCGGACGGCAGGCATTCGTTAATTAACGTCTTTTGAAAATGCATTCTGCTTTCAGCCCCCGGATATGAAAAAGGATGGCCTATATTTTACATTTTTTTACAATATGATATCATTAAGATACCGATTTTCTGAATCCAGGATCGCTTGTTCGGGTATTATTAGTTACAGAAAGATGTGGATATGACCTACTCCGGAGAAAAAAGTCAGACCAACGGCAGCATTTCTGATAAAATTCTTGAAAAAATATCCGCATTTCCCAGCATGCCAAAGGCGGGAATTAAGCTCAGGGCGCTTCTGAGTGAAAAAGATGCATCGGTCGATCAGATAGAGAAAATTCTGCGTCACGATCCGGGCCTTGCCGCGAACATCTTCCGCTTAGCCAATTCTCCTTTTTTCGGCATGCCTTCCAAAGTGACTTCTCTAAAACAGGCGGTTGTATTATTGGGATTCGATCGTCTATCCAAAATTGCAGTCGCCGCCAGTGCGAATAAAATAATGAGTGCTGCGGTTGAGGGCTATGGACTATCCCCCGGGGACCTCTGGCTTCATTCCATTGCGGTTTCAACAACGGCGGAGGCTTTGGCGAAAAATAGAAAATTGGATAGCAACCATGATTTCTATACACCGGCCTTGCTCCATGACTTGGGGAAACTGGCGCTGGGACAATTTGTAAAAGCAAAGCAGGAGAAAATCGACAGCCTCATTGAGATCGGTGTACCGGTTGTTTTCGCCGAAAAAGAAGTGCTGAAAACCGATCATGCTGATATCGGCGCCCGCATCCTGATCAAGTGGTCATTTCCGGATGATATTATTCGAGCGGTTCGGTGGCACCACAACCCGGATGGCTTGGAAAAAACAAGCTTGTACGCAGATATTGTCTATCTGGCGAATTTAATGTGTCAATCGAAGAACGGCGGGTCGGATGACCAGGAGTTCAATCGGCCGTATTCGTCTGTCCTCGAACGATTGCAGATTACGCCGGAGCAATATGAGGCTCTCGCTGACAAGGCCCGTGATTGGATGGATAAATTGTCCGACACCCTGACCTTCGATTGACCGGTTCCAGTCGTTCACCCGGCTTACATTCCCGATACCACTCCGCCTCCGGCGGATCATTCATCAATCTTCAATCTACAATCCCACTAGGGGATATGTCCCGTGGGAGCGGACAGCCTCGACAGCAGCCCTGACATTCACCGGCGGGGTTTGTGCGCTCAGGTTGCAGAAAAGCAGCGCCAAACGGCCGTTTTTCCCGCCGGCCTCGACGTAGTGTTTGACGCGGTCGCCAACTTGTTGGGGGGTGCTCAAGTCCATAAAGCCTGCCCCGATGCCTAGGACAAGGGACACGCCCTGTTTGTCGGCGTAGCGCCTGTATACCGCGGGACCGATCTTGGCCACATCCGGGTCCTGGCCTTCTAAAAACCCGGGGCAGGCCTTAAGCTTGAGTGCGAACAGGTCCTCGGGATCTTCAAGGTACATTTCCCCGACCCAGTTGGGCAGATAGACTTCCGGGCCGCACAACTGCCGGAGGCGCAGGATGTAAGGAAGGATCCACTCTTTTAAAATCGTCGGGTTGACAATGGGAAGGGAGGCGGTGGCGTCACTTCCGACAATGCCACCGGTGTCCGGAAATTGCTTTTTTTGATAGCGAATCCAGGGCACGACCACCTCTTCGGTCAGGCGGTCGAACAGGCTGCGCGCAAAACCCGGATCACTGTCGATGTCCATGATGAGCGCCTCGATCCCCCTGATGTTGGCCGCCAGGCTGAAGGGCGCACAGAAACTCAATGCGGGTGCGGTGCCGCTGAGTTTCCGGAACAGCGACTGCATTTCAATCACATTGGAAAAACGCCCGGCGGAATCGAAATCCGGGGTTCTGATTTTTTTCAGGTCGCCGCGGTCTCGAATCAAAGGCCTGGTGCGATCGACATCGGGCATGTAACGGTCGCTGTATTTTATGGCCTGCCCGAGGCCCTCGGCTTCGATGTTGTAAACATCATAATCAAGGAAGGGAACATCGATGCCGTACTTTTGCATGATTTCAAGGGTGCCGGCGGGCATCAATTTCGGGGTCGTGTAAAATTCTCGGGCGTTGGCACCGAGCTCCCTCATTACGAATTCGTGCATCTGGGCACACACAGGAACGCGGTCCGGTACCCCTTGCATGGCGGTCTGCATGCGCCTGGCACCATCTTGAAAATAAGAAAAATCATTTGGGGAATCGTTTTTCATATGCTAGGCCCCGGACGGATCCGAGAGTTTCTTCCCGCCGGTCTTATCCATCATATTTTACTATGCCAAGTCTGCCGCGGGCAACCAATACAGAAAATTCCGGGTGTCCGCCAAAGAATTTAAAGCACTTCGACAGGGTATCGCCAAATCTCTTCTTTGGCCCCAATTAAACAGGCCCAAATAGATTTGATATAGCAAAATTTACCGCACAAAGAAATTGTGAATCATTACTAAAAATGCCATAATGACATCATACCTATCAAGCCATAGCCGGATTGGTGCTTGTGCGGAGGCCGACAGATCGTTGATCACCTTGGCAAAATGGCCGGGGAGAGCGCAACCCTCAAACGTGAGGTATTGGCCATGAGAAGAATGACCAGAAGCGGCATCGGTACAACCGCAGGTTTCGGATTGAGTGCCCATTCCAGGGACGAGATGGATTCCATCCACTACGCCACCCTCCAGATTCTTCAGGATACGGGGATAAAGGTAATGAGCGATGCGGCCCTGGAGGTATTTCATGCCGGTGGAGCCTCCGTCGAGCGCTTCGGTGATTATGGTATCGTAAAGATTCCCTCCTATCTGGTAGAAGACAGCGCGTACTGGGCACCGCGATCTATTGTGTATGATGCCCGCAACCCGAAGGACGACTACGTGGCCGAACCCAACCGGGTGGGATTTACCACCTTTGGCGGCTGCATCAATGTGATCGACCCGGCCTCCCGCCAGCCCCGGCGGGCAACCAAGCAGGACTGCGCCGAGATCACCCGGGTGTGCGACTATCTGGACGAGATTTGCGTGGCCGAAAGAACGGTCAATTCCACCGATGTGCCCAATGAAACCCAATCGGTTCATAACCTTGAGGCAATGATCAGCAATACCGGCAAGCACATTTTTCTGGGCGCTGATTCAGCCAGGGCCTTGAACGTCATGGTCGATCTGGCAGCCGAAAGCGTAGGCGGAAGGGACGTTTTCGAACGAAGGCCGATTTTCACAGTCGGCGTCTGTCCGCGCAGTCCGCTGACGCTTCCTGAAAACACCTGTGAAGTCATAATGGAATCCGCGAAAATCGGTGTTGGGATTATGGTGATGCCCATGGCCCTGGCGGGTGGGACTTCCCCGGTCACCATGGCCGGCACCCTGGCAATACACAATGCCGAAGTGCTGAGCAGCATCGTATTGGCCCAGCTGATGCGCAAAGGTCTGCCCTGCACCTACGGCAGTTCCAGCACCATTCTGGATTTACGCTTCGGCACAACCGCCATCGGCGCCCCGGAATACGGCATGATCAATGCATCGATCGCCAAACTCGCCCAATACTACCGACTGCCGTCTTTTGTCGGCGGCGGCGCTTCCGACAGCAAGGTACCCGACATCCAATCCGGGTATGAGTTCACCCTGAGCGCCACTTTAAGCGCTTTGGCCGGCGCCAACATCGTCTTCGGATCCGGGGTTCTGGAGCAGGGCATGGCAATGGATTACGCCAAACTGGTCATAGACGCCGAAATGATCCGGATGGTTCATACCGCCATCAGCGGGGTGACCATCTCCGATGAAACCCTGGCCTTCGACGTCATCCATGAAGTCGGTCCGGGAGGCGCCTACATTTCACACGATCACAGCTTTAATTCAATGAGATATCAGTCCCGGGCGGAATTGTTCGATCGCCGCACCCGTGACAACTGGATGGAAAAGACCCGGGGGGAAGCCATGCGGGAGAGGGCCTACGAGACTGCGGCCGAGATTCTTGAAAACCATCAACCCTACCCGTTGCCCGAAGGCGCGGCCGAATTGATAAGAAAAAGGGTCATCGAATTCGACAAGGAGCTGGGATTGAAAAATTAGGTTCCGCAATCAAGAAAGGAGGTGCTCCATTGAAACGCAATCTGCATGCCGGTAAAAAGCCAAAGGCCGGTCTGGGCTTCCAGGTTTTTACCGCAGACGAGCTCAATGACATCCACCAGGCCACGCTGGAGGTGCTTGAAAAAACCGGGCTGTTTTTTGACGACGAAGAGGCCCTGGAAGTTTTGGACGGCGCCGGGGTGATCGTCGACAAAAAAAGCAGGGTGGCCAAATTTCCTGCCAAAGTGGTCGAGGATGCCATCGATTCGGCGCCTTCAACCGTCCGGCTGGCCGGACGCAACCCCAAGCACGACTACGTTATGGAAAAAAACCGGGTGGGATTTACCAATTTCGGAGAAGGGGTATACATCATCGATCCGTATACCGCCGAGCTGCGCGAAACCACCAAAGCCGATGTGGCCGCCTCGGCCCTGATCGCCGACTATTTGAGTGAAATCGACGTCTATGAACGCGCCGTCGGCGCCGGTGACATGCCGCCCCAGACGGTCCAGCTTCACAATGCCGAAGCCTGGCTGTCGAATACCACCAAACACGGGTTCATGGGTCCCGGCAACGGCTATTTGACCAAGAGGATCATTGACATGGCCGCCGTGATCGCCGGAGGACGGGAAAAACTGCAGCAGCGCCCCATTATCTCCTTTGTCACCTGCCCGGTCAGCCCGCTGCAGTTTATCAAAGACAGCTGCGAAATCATCATGGAAACCGCCCGGGCCGGGCTGGCGATCAACGTTTTGTCGATGGCCATGGCCGGGGGATCGTCGCCGGTCACCCTGGCCGGCACCCTGGTGGACCACAATGCCGAGGTGCTCGGCGGGCTGGTTCTCAGCCAGGCAACCCGCAGGGGGACTAAATTTATCTACGGCAGTTCCACCACGGCCATGGACTTGCGGTGGGCCACCGCATCGGTGGGCTCGCCGGAGTGCGCCCTGATCAATGCGGCGGTCGCCCAGATGTCGACCTATTACCTGCTGCCCAGCTGGGTGGCCGGCGGGTAGGGCGACAGCAAAGTATGTGATGCCCAGTCCGGTCACGAAAAAACCCTCACAGGCCTGCTGCCGGCGTTGGCAGGTGCCAACCTGATTTACGGCCTGGGGATGATCGAAATGGGCATGACAATCGATTTCGGCCAGTTGGTGATGGACAACGAGTTCGCCAGGATGATCAAGTTCCTGTTGAACGTGATCCCTGTCAACAATGAAACGCTGGCCACCGATGCCATTCATGAAATCGGTATCGGCAAAGATTTTCTCGGTCACATCAGCACTCTCAACAACATGAACTCCCAATCCCAGCCCAAGCTGATAGACCGCCAGATGCGGGGCAGGTGGAACGCCGCGGGAGGCACGGATATATATCAACGCGCCCTGGAAAAAGCGCGGCATATTCTTCAAAACCACAAGCCGGACCCGCTGCCCGACGATGTACTGGCCGCCATGCGCACGATCGTTACAGAGGCCGAAGATGAGTTGGGGGTGGTCGCGCCTGCGAAGGGTAAGTGAATCCTGTCGGCCAATTGTTGCTTGACGCTGGCTTTATTCGTAAGGGCGGGGTTTACCCCCGCCCTCAAACCACCGCGATTACTGCAACGGACGGGGATAAGGCCCACCTCTAGATAATAAGAACGATGGGTCATCCGGCTCTGCGGGAAGGCCCACCTTTAACAATTTGAATCGACGGCTCATCCAGCTTTGCCGGAAGACCCCCCGCCCCTGCTTTAAAGCTAAGGATGTTTGGGATGAAGCGTTAGGAATTCAACCTTCAGGATGAAGAAATCCCAGACAGCAACGATCAAAGTATTACAATATTCATCTGGTCATTACTTCGTTTCACCCAATGAGATATGTCGCGCAGCCCGGTTTTGACTAATATTGTGGCGCTGTGACAAGCAGTTAGAACCTTTGAACCTAAAACCCTGCGTGTGGGGTCGAAGCCCGAAGGGCGGAGCCTCAAACCTGGAACCACCCAAAAGGAGGGCTGATGGCAAAAATCAAGACACGGATGGGCGACGGATTTCCGCTTGAAATGAGTGAAGCCGAGGTCCGCAGCGATCTGGCCGCCGGGACTGAGGATGCTGCCGACCGCGGCAAAATCGCCCCGCTTGCCACGGAAGAGCTGCAATACCTGTACGATCTTTTTGCATGCCCCTATCGATTCGTGAGTGTCGAGCCGGGCCGGGAGATCGTTCTTTCCTATGACGGCGGGGCTCTGAAAATCACGCGCGCGGGGGTCAACGTCGACCGGCTTCAGGCCATGCAGATCCATGAAAAAGTTCTGGGGGCGGACACAATTGAGCTGGGACATGTCGACTACAGTTTTAAACCGGTAAAGCCGATCGTGGGCACGGAGCAGACCATCCTGGAGCAGACCCTGATGGCCACCCACGCCCCGCTTTTTTACGGGGCCATGCCGAACCTGGGCCTGTACAGCCAGCCGGACGGACCCCACCCCAACCCGCTGGATCTGCTGCCGCTGGGGAAAATCGATGCGGCCAGAGAGTCCTACGAAGTGTCGGTTGAAGACGCGGTCAAGGATATCGTCTATGTCGCCAGTGCCATGTATGAATCCGGAGCGGACGGCATCAATATGGATACTACGGGCGCCGCGGGAGATCCGGATTTTTTAGCAGGCCTCAAGGCCGCCGAAATCCTCAAGGAAAAATATCCCGATATGTGCATCGAGCTGGGGATGGCCGGCGAGTTCGTCATCGGCTTGCACGGGGAAATGGATTACCACGGCCGGCGCCTGGCCGGCATGTATCCCCACGAACAGGTGAAAATGGCTGAAAAGGCGGGATTCACTATTTTCGGGCCGGTGGTGAACATCAAGACCAGCCGTTCGATACCCTGGAACCTGGCGCGGGCCATCACCTTTACCAAGGCCTGCTGCGAGGTAGCCGACATTCCCATCCATGCCAACCTGGGCATGGGGGTCGGCGGGGTGCCCATGTGCGCCCATCCCCCCGCGGACGTCGTCTCCCGTGCTTCCAAGGCCATGGTGGAGATCTGCCGACTCGACGGTTTGTAGGTGGGTGCGGGTGATCCGCTGGGCATGGCAGTTACCCACGCGATTGCCTCGGGCATGGGCGGAATGCGGGCGGCCGGAGATCTGGTGGCCCGCATGCAAATGACCCGCGGTATGAAAATCGACGCAGCCAAAGCCTATGTGGCCGACAAACTCAAGATTGCGGTGGCCGATCTCACCGACCCGGTGGTCATGACGGAAATCAGGGAAGATCTGCGCCTTGGGTCCATGAATCCCCTGCCCGGCTGCGCCAAAGGTCTGGAGGCCAAAATCCGCATTGCCGAAGTCCTGGGAATCGAGATCAACTGCCTCGAACGGATGAAAAACAGGGGAATTTTATAGAACCGGATTCTGCTTTCTTTTGCGAACAAAGGACAACAGATCTTTCTCCAGCCGGGGATCGATATCCGGCACGACATATTGCGACAGGCGCTCGTTCAGGATCTCCGTCGCCCTGTTGGTGATGGATTGGGCGCCTTCGTCCAGCCAGTCCCAAAATCCCCTGCGATTCACCAGGTCGCTCAGGTAAAACGCCGTCCGGCACTGCTCATAGGTTTTGGGGTGGGACAGATAATTGCCGCCGATGCCGATTTCCTTGATCAGGTCAAGGTCGATGGATTCAGCAGTGATGGCTACCGGCTTGAAAGATTCAAGGATCTGGCAGCATATTTCTTCATCGATGATGAACTTTTCGAAGCTCATGGCATTGTAAGCGCCCAGGACTCCGGCGGTGTGCAGAATATAGTTGCTGCCGTTCAGAAGGGCGACATACAGATTTAAGGCCGACTCGAATCCGGCCTGAGCATTGGGAAAATGGGCATCGGTAACGGCGCACCCGCTGCGGGCCGGCAGGTTATAAAATTTGGCCATTTGGATGGTGGCGGCTGAAATCCTGGCGACTTCCGGGGCACCCATTGACAGGGCGCCGGTGCGCATGTCCATTATGGCGGAGGTGCCGCCGACGATGACCGGCGCGCCCGGCCGCGCCAGCTGGGTCAGGGTCCACCGGCCAGGATCTCGGCATTCTGCTGGACCAGCAGCCCGGCAATGCTCAATGGGGCGGAGCTTCCGGCCATCAATAATGCGCCGAAGATACAGGCTTGGTTGTGGCGCGCCAGGGTGACCACGGCGCCGGCCATCTCGGCGCTGAACTGAAGGGGCGACAGCGGCGTAATCAGCGAAACGCTCACCGTTGTATCCATCAGCTTTTGTTTGCCGCCCCACATCATAGCCGCCATTTCGACGCAGTCGTCGGCACCGGCTCTGGAGATCGGACTGCCCATAAAAGGTTTGTCGCAAAGGGTAATGTTGGCGTAAAGCATGTTCAGGTGGGCTGTCTCCGCCGGCACATCGGAAGGCGCCGCCATCAGAAAACCGGTGATATCGAGTATCGGTGAGGTCTGCACCAGCTCGCAAAATATCTCATAATCGGCCAGCGTCGCCTTGCGCTGCCCGCCGTCCCGGGAAATGATAAAGGTTGCGCCATATCCGGGCGCAAAAACGACGCCATCGTCACCGATGGCAACGGTCTTGGCCGGGTTGCGGGCTGTGAGCTCAAACCGGGAAGGGGCGGATTCAATGGCCCGGCGAACATTTCTCTCGGTGAAAAAAACCGTCCGACCATTCACTTTGAAGCCGTTTTTCCTGAAGATTCCCAACGCTTCGTCGTCGTTAAAGGCGACACCGGTGTTTTTGAGCAGATCCATGGAGGCATCGTGGATGACGGTCAATTCTGCTTCTGAAAATTTCTGCATCCGGGCATACATGCTTCAATACCCCCTGCCGTCGATTTATAGTATGGGATTCGTCATATAGATCGATTTTTCTTCTATTTGCAAGATCAAAAATGATGGATTCGAAAAAAATGAAGGTATAATTCCGGCGGGTCACCAATCAGAATGATATAAAGTTGTTGACAACTGATGCTATGTTCAAATCAATCCGAATTGTATTGAGATAATAACCCAATTAAAACATGTCTTTATCGGATTATTAGCGCTGTCGTATATTCAGGCGCATACAAGTTATCAACAGGTTATGAACACTCAATAAACACAATCTCGGATTCAAGATTTTTCGAGTAAACGGGATTTTGAACACTAGTCCTGTGGATTTTCATCCGCACACACCATGATGCCCGCGGCCGCCCAGGGCAGCAGGGACAAGAAAAGGAATGCCGTTTCGACCCCGGCCATTTCTGCAAGCAATCCGGTCAGCAGCGGTGACAGCGCCGCTGTCCCCATGCGCAGGGTATAAACGAACCCGAGGCTTTCTTCGCGTCGCGCAGACGGTATGGATTCGATCATAAAGGTGTCTGACAGCCCGGCATGCCCCAGACCGAAAATGCCCAGTAAAATCAAGGGCGCAAATATTAACCACTGATGGTTGATATAAACCAGGGCCGGTATCGAAGCTGCAGAAATGACATACCCGGCGATGATCAGCGGTTTACGGCGGCCCATCCGATCCATCAGGGCGCCCAGAAAAGGCCGACAGGCCAGACCGGCCAGCGTTATCCAACCAAAAGCCACCGCAGCGTTTTCAGGCTGAAAGCCGCGCACATCCACCAGGAACAGGGCGATGAATGCCAGGACACCGCCCTGGGCAATCCCCCAAATGCTGGAGCTCAATACATAGAGCACCAGCGGCCGGGAAAAAAACGGCCAGCGAAAGGATCGGGCAGCGGGGTTCAACTCCTTTTGGTGGTGACGCAGAAAGAAAGCCAGACCGATACCGGCCAGCAGTCCCATTCCACACCAAATCTGCAGCGGCAGCCGCCAGCTGAAGCGGGTCAGCAACAGGCCGACCATGAATGGTGCCAGGACCATCCCGGCACCGCTGCCGCTTAAGTGAACACCGATGGCCCGTCCCAGGCTGCTGCGGCCGAATATCCGCGAGAGCATGGTTACGGCCAGTGGATGATAGGTGGCCCGCCCGAAACCGCTGACAGCCGTCAACCAGAGCAGCGCGGCATAGCTGGCGCTGAGACTGGCCAGAAACATGCCGATGGAGGACCACAACAACCCAGCGGTCAGAACATGTGATGCGGGGAAAAGATGCACCAGGTAGGCGGCCGGTGCCTGCATGATGCTGCTGGTAAAGCGGAAAATACTGAAAATGGCGCCCATTTCAGTATAGGAAAGATTAAAATGCTCGCGGATAAACGGCAGCAGCGGGGGGATGATCCACCCGAAACCGTCATTGACGCCATGGGCCAGCGCGAAAGCAACGAGTATTAGCCAACGGTTTTTATTGCCGGTACGCATCCGCACTCAGCTATCCCGCTTTACGGCGGTTGTCAACCTATTTACGGCGTTCAAAGCTGGCCGCCTGCCCGGATCTGGCATGTCGCCGATTTTACGGCAGGCAAAGGCCAGCATCCTCTGCAAGGGAAAACAAGACGAGAATACTCAAGCTGATGCTCCAACTCCAACACCGCGTCTTTGCGTCACTCCGACAGGATTACTTAAATATCTTCCCGCCAAAATTCTCGGTCCACGCTTCAATCTCTTCGGCGAAATGTTCGAGAAATTTGTCCATCTTTTCGCCTTCGTGCTGCATAACCTTATCCGCGATGTCGGCGGCCTTGCCGTAGGCATGATCGAAGTCATGATCCGCCAGGCCGCTGATTTCCTTAGCCTCTTCTTTGGTGATATGTCCGTGATGGGCAAAAACAGATGCAAGCACCGCACTCAAATGCTTCACTTTTTCTTTGGCCATTTTGTAGCTCTCCTTTCCATTGGTAGCTGCGGAAGTTAGTGCCGCTCTATCTCAAAATTAAAAAAAACACAACTGGAATCAGAAAATTTGCTAAACAGCTCGCATTTTTCGACGACGGGCACAAGTGCGAGTACGATATTATCTCAGCCTTCGGCGCCTTGTCTCTGTCGCCAGCGTTCGCCGAATCCCTCGGCCCAGGGATTGGCGCTGATCCCATGAGCAAGTATGCTGAGCATGACGGTGCAAACTGCGGTCGCAGCGACAGTACCGGCGTTGGGCACGTCGGCGTTGACTACGATGACGGCGAAAACAACGCTGGCCAAGCCGCGGGGACCGAACCAGCCCATAAAAAACTTGCCCTCGCTGCTGACCCCCATTCCGGTCAGCGACACAAACACCGGCAGCATGCGGATCAGGGTTAGGCTTAAAACGGCATAAAGCACTATGAGCCCGCTGAAATGACCCACCGCCTTGCCCACCACCGCCGCACCGAATATCACTCAGGTGATCAACGCCAGGGTCAACTCTGCCAGTACTTTTATGCCTTCCCGGTCCACCTCGAAGGAAACGATATCCAGACCAACGGGCCCTATCAGAAAACCAAAAAAAGTGAATATGATCGCGCCGCTGATCCAGGTTCGCTCAACTCCCCCGGCAACGGTGCTGTAGACAAGAACAAACAACGCCATGATCATAAGATCTTGGTACACGTTATACCTCCAGGTTGAAGGTTCAAGGTTCAGGGTTCAGGGTTCAGGGTTTCGCCTCTGGCTTCAAAGCTTTCGCCTTATTTCGAATCCTCGTCCTCGAATTATAAAATGATCAGCCGGAGGCATACCACCCTTCGAAATTCTACGGTTCGATATTCGTAATTCTGCGGTTCTCTGTTAAACCGGTCACTGCAGCGCCCTGGGCGCCGCCACGGCCAGTTTGCCTTCCTGCTCGGCGCTGGTTCCCGTCATCACCAGGACCGATGCGGTGGTTCCCACCCGCAATTCGACTCCCTCGGGCACATTGTCGAGGTGAATGCGCACGGGCACGCGCTGGGCCAGGCGGATCCACTCGAAGGTCGGGCTGATGTTGGGCAGCAGTTCGTACCCGGTGCTGCCGTCCTGTTGGGCGATTCCCCAGCCCAAACTGTCGACGCGACCTTCAAGGGGCGCGTCAGGGTAGGTCATGAGGGTGACGACAGCCCGATCGCCTTTGCGGATGTCCTCGATGTAATTTTCCCGGAAAAATCCGGTGACCCAGTAGCTGTTGACATCCACCAGCGCCAGGATCGGCTGGTTGGCGACGGCCTGGCTGCCCAGCCTCAGGTTCAGGTTGGTGACGTAGCCGTCGACGGGCGCCTTCTGCTGAGTAAACTCGAGATTCAGTTCCGCGGTCCGCACTTTGGCCTTGGCCAGGCGCACCTGGGCGTTATCCTCGCCCGGAGCGCCGAGATCGGCCTTGGCCTTGGCCAGATTGGCAACGGCTTCGCTCAGCGAGGCCTGCATTTGCAGCAGCTGACCTTCGGCATTGGCTTTTTGATTCACCGCAGCGATCCAGTTGGCCTCGGCCCGCTGAAGGTTGCGCTTGGAGGTCGCCCCCTGGGCATCCAGCTTTTTCTGGCGATCGAATTCCTTTTTGGTCTCCACCACCCGGCCGGTGTAGCCCTTGATCGATGCCTCAGCTTGTTTGATGGTGGCATTGGCGGCCTCGACATCCGCCTGGGCGGCTTCGACCAGCTTTTCCAGCGCCTGGATCTGGAAACGGGTGTTGTCAAGATCGGCCCGCGTGAAATCAAGGTCCGCCTGAAAAGTACGCGGATCGATCTCGAACAGCAGGTCACCGGCCTTGACATACTGGTTGTCCTCAACCGGCAGCTTGATAATCGGCCCCGAAACCCGCGATGTGATCTGAACCACCTGGGCAAACACCTGGCCGTTGCGGGTCCAGGGATTGGCAATATAGTCGCGGTACTTTAAAACAACAATCAGCACCGCGATCAGGACAACAATCGTGGTTAACAGGTATTTTAGTTTTCCAGCCATTGTCTTTGCTCCATTACCTTATGTTAAAATTTAAGCTCCTACTGTTTAAATCCCAAAATACAAGCACCAAATTACAAATAAATTCCAAATTCAAACATCCAATGACCAAAACTGCGACGAAAGGATTCGGTCATTTTGATTTTTCAAGAAATGATGTTTTAACGAAAAGTCGAACATCTCCAGCAATCTGGAAGGTTCGTTCTTCGAGATCGTATAGGTGTTTGGAATTTTGATTTTTGGTCATTGTGATTTTTTTGAGTTTTGTGATTTGTTTTTTTCCTGCTCTAAATTGGAATAATAAACGTTCCGATCACCCCCGTATAAATGACCGTCAACGCGACAAACACCAGGGGCGGATAAAAAAAGAAGCGCGACAGCCGGTAGCGATTGAGCGCAATCGCTGTCAATGCCGCCAGCACGACACCCAGAAAAGCCGCTATCAGCAAAGGCGGGAAGTAGACACCGCCGATGAAGAACTCGTGGGGGATGATTTTCATTGTCAGCTCCTTGTTTTATGCAATAATTATATAATCTTAAAATCCAAGCAATACTTCAAAGGGTCTTAGGTTTCAGGTTTCGGGTTTCGGGTTTCGGGAAAACAGCACAAAGGCGGATACTTGAATAGCTAAACATAGTCCACATCAGTTGGCCAGCCCTTGAATCGAGATCCATCATTGGAGCCATACATAGCCGATTCCTCTTTCACCTGCCATCGTCGGTCTTTATCCGGAAGTTTTCGCTCCAGAGTTTTTTCAAGTCCGTTAAGCATTCGGATACACCTTTTATAACGATCACGGTAATCCTGGTATACCTCTTCCGTTATATATTGTTTCAGTTTGGCCATGAATAGATGATGTATCGTCTCTGCTGCTTCCCCACGACTTCGATTAACACCTTCTATCTTATTGCGGATATGTCGGTCATCATTTTTCTCTGCTAACTGAGCTGGCGCGCTGTTTGAAGATCGCCGAGCCTGGCTTCCCAATTCGTACTTTTCTTCCGAAGGCCAACGGTGTGTCAAATCGCACACATCAATGTGCAACTGACACAACATTCTATAGACCTCAAGATCGTCCACGTCCAGATAGCTTTTATTTTCCACCACATCCCTCCCAACACTTGAAATCATTCTTTATCCCGAAACCCGACACCCGACACCCGAAACTCCCATCCTTTCCCGGCACCCGAAACCTGAAACCTCCATCCGTCCTGACACCTGACACCTGAAACCTGAAACCTGAAACCTGAAACCCGAAACCTATTCCTAAAATCTTTCCTCCTGCAGCTGCCTCCAATCAATCTTTTCGGCAGCCTGAGTATAATCGACGCCGCTCTCCGAAAGCCCTCTGAACGCTCCCAGGATCTGGTAGAAATTCTCTATTTCCTCCCGGCTCAGATCTCCTTCTTTAAGACCGCGAAAGGTCTTGTCCATTTTCTCTTCCAAAGTAGACATTCTCACCATCAGCCGACCCCGAATCGCGTCACTCTGTGAGGCTGCCAGGCCCGGATCGACCGCCCAAAGCCGCAGCTGCTCCTGAGCCGTCAACCGCCAGGCCCGCAGGTCTTCGAGGGCCGCCGCCACGAGCAGGTCGGCTTGGGGCAATTCACGAAGCTCCACCAGTTCCTTGATCCAGTAACCGATGGCCTGCAGGCTGTTTACCAGCGTCTGCACCTGCTCGGGCGTCTGCCCGGACAGCAGTTTATAGTCGATGCGTTGACCCATGGCAGCGAGCTTGGCCGGTATTTCCAGCAGGTCGTTGCGATATATCACCATTTGCCAGCGTCTCACCACTCCCCGCTGTTCATCGCGATCCAGGGCCACCCGCGACAGCAGAAACTCGCTGTGGCGGCAGAAGCGGGCCACCAACCGCAGGAACGCTTTTTCCGGTCTTGGAGATGCCAAAACAAATTGGGCCGCGATTGCAAGGGTGCAACCCAGGATAAGCATGGCGGCGGAATTTGCATAGGCGGCAAAGCTGTAGGTCTGTTGATTCTGGACGGAAGTCAGGGCGATGAAAATGCCTATGCCGGCAATTTTGATCAAGGCCTGCTGCGGCTGCCAGAAAATGTAGTAATAGCCGAAGGTCACGCCGAATATCATCAGGCCGAGTTCAGCATACCCCGACAATCGCGGCATGACAAAGACATACAGGATACCGGCGATTACAGAGCCGTAAACAAACGGCCAGAACATGATCGAGACTCTTTGATGCGCCATTGCCGCGATCAAGGCCATCAGGGTTGTGAAAAACACGAACATGGCATGCCCGGGGGGATCGAGGTACACCCAGACCAGAAAGGAGGCCCACAGGGTCAGCATCACCTGAAAAGCGGCTGTCAAGCGGTCCGGATCGAGCACCGGATTAAAAATATGCCTAGCCGAGCGGCGAGAGGCCTTGTCGGCGGGGTTGATGCCTTTGATATCCCCCACAATGTCAATAAGGGACTGGCTGATTCGATCGAGATCGTTAATCCGAGCTGTGGTCACGGCAAGAGCCCCTTGCTGAAAATGAGCCAGGCTTTGAAATTTCTCACCATCTGTTTGCAGGCCAGATGGCGGTGGTGCCTGGACAGGGCGTTTTCCATTCAGCATGCGGTCAATCTGTTCCAAATGATGGTCGATTTGAGAGAAAACGGGCTTCAGGTCGGGCAGCAACTCAGTCAGGTCGAGTTCTCGAATTGCTGCAAAGCTCTCGCGCCAACGTTCGAGGGTCTCCATCAGCGCGGCTGCCTGACGATGGAAACCCTGCCATTGATGGCGCAGCTCCCAGACAGCGTATGTATCCGTCTGAGCGCCCATAAGGATTTGTCCGAATTGGCCCAGCAGTTGAACCTCCTGCATTCTCAGTGCCCTGGATTCTTCACCCGTGCGCTCGCCGGTCATCAAGCCGCAATAGACGCGGTAAAGCTGCCGCTGGATGCTGAAAAGCCTTCGCGAGACGTCGTCAAGGCTGGCCGCGCTGCTCTGGGGCCACAACAACACACTGACCAGAGAGTAAACCACGATGCCCAGCCCGGTTTCCTGGGCGCGCGTCAGGGCGGTATAAAAGGCATTTGGAGGGTCCGCACCGCCTTGGGAGGAGATGAGAACGCATACAAAAGCACTAACGAACCAGAAATAAACCCGCTTTTTCCCCGTCACCATATAGGTGCAAAAACCCAGGTACAGAGAAACAGATATCAGAAACAGCCAGCGATCCTGGGAGAACAGGGCCAAAAAGGTCAATGCCGCCGCGAGTGCCACCAGGGTGCCGAGCATCCGCATGGCGCCCTTGTTCAGGGACTGGCCGGCCGTCGACAGGCTGATCATGGCCACCGCCATCCCGGCCCAGGACGGCTTCTCCCAGCCCAGATGCATGGCAATGCCGTAGGACAATGTCATGGCCAGGCCGGTTTTGATGGCTTCTTTGGCACGGACGGATAGGGTCATCATTATTACTTCTTTTGCTTCATATAGGGACCGGCGATTTAGATCTAATTTTCGAACGGCAAATTATGAGCGCCAAAATCCAATTTCCAAATAACAAACAAGTCTCAAATTCGAATACTCAATGACCAGACTTTCTGCAAGTGAATTCAGCTTTCATAGCGTCAGGCCGCACCGGCACAGACGAAACCCGGGCAAATCAGAAACAACATCGCGCCCATGATGGACACCAAGAGGCTCATTTTCCTAAAATCCATAATCTGCATCTCCTTTATTTACCGAAGATCTGATTCTTGATCCTCTTTCGTCCCAGGACGATGTTCTCCCTTGTTATTTTAGATGGCAAATATCCGAATTAATTATATCAACCAATAAACTAGTCAACCCAATCAGCCTCTGACCTTCTTATCGTCCCGGCTTCTAAACTTCTGTATTCACCCTACGGCTTTTGCCCACTGCTTTTGGTCTTCTTTTCCTCGCTGTCCGGTTCTTGCGTCTGGTCTTCACCCGATTCATCCGCTGTGGAGTCGGCCTCGCCGGCGGCATCCGGCTCATCTACCTTTCTGTAGATGACGAACTCGCCATCCGCTCCGCTGATCAGGCCCTTTTCCGGCCCCTCCTCCCGGTGGTCACGCGGCTCGTAGGGCTCGATGCCGGCGCACCCGCCTGCCAGCAGGGCCGCCAGCAGCAGGCCGATCCAAAGGGCTTTGCGCCTGTGCTGTTTCGATTGTTTCATCAGAACTTCACCCTGGTCCCGACGGAACCCACGCCGATGTCGTGCACATCGGGCGCTGCGTCCCGATCCAGGGAGTGCAGGCGGTAGAGCAGAAACAGCTAGGTGGGAATCAAGACATCGGTTGCATTGAAGAAACGTTCCCGGTTCGGATCTCTGCCGCCCATGGCCAACCCGTCGATCCCCCTTTTTTGGGCCTTTGCCTGAACATCGGCCCAGGGGTCCTCGATGTGAAGGCGAATCCTGGTATCAAGGCGCCGGCTGAGCTGTTCGTAGATATCCAACAGCACGCCGGCATAGGTGCCGTCCACCCGTTTGATCGCCATGGGCGAATACTCGGTGGTGGTTCCCAGAACGATTTCCGGATGCCGTGCCAGCCAGGATTTTTCGTCCGGCGTGAGGGTTGCCATCGGCTCTGGCGCCGAATTTTGTGCGTTCAACCGATCAGCGCTTAACCCTGAGACAAAAATCGCAACCGTCAGGAGGGCAATGGACAGTGATTGAGGCAGGGTGTACATCGTACGCGTCCACCATAGATGAAGGCAAATGACAACGATTTGTTGCTTTCAGAAAACCAGATGGCTGTCGATGACCGTTCCGGCCTTGATGACAGCCTGGGTGTTCTGCCGGTTTTTTATGCTTACCGAGCCCTTGATGATCACATTTTTTTCAAAACGCACGTCGCCTTCGATGGTCAGCGCATCGCACTGCACCAGAGAGGGAATACCGTCGGCAAAGCGTTGATCAAGATCATCGATTTTGCTGTAGTAATCGGGGTCCAGCTTTACCATGGTGGTACCCGGACGGTTGTTTTCGATTCGAACGGGGTTGATCCGCAGGCCTTCATCTTCAGTATACACAAAGCAATCGGAGCGAACTGCCAGAAGGTCGTTGCAGGTTTTGACGGGGTAAAATCGGTGGCGCGGAACTTTGACTGCCGTTGCGCCGTCAAAAAGGGATATGGCCGCCCCCATGGCAGATTCCAACTGGTAAACCGGCGGGCTGCTCTTGTCCCGGGGATCGAGAGTCTTGGGGTTGACGATCAGCGGCAGGCGGATCATCTTATGCCGATCGAAAATCGTCTTTAAGGCCTTGAGGTTGACCCAGACGCTGTTGGTGTTAAAGAACCGGTAGCGTTGAATGTTCTGGAAGGCGTCGATTTCATTTGCGGGACACTGGATAGCCTCCCTCAATATCAGGCGGCCGTTTTTATGGCGGGCCAGATGGCCGCCTTTTAGATCCGCCGGTGTTTTTTCGGCCACTTCCATCATAAAGGGGAACTGATGGTACGCGAAATAGCCCAGAATCGATTGATCCAGACGCGCGCCCAGATTGTCCGAATTGGAAATAAAGGCATACTGGATGTGGTTGTCCAGCAGCGATTGCAGCATGCCGGAGGTCAGCATGGCAGTATAGACATCTCCGTGGCCGGGAGGATTCCACTCCTGTGCCGGTTTGGACGGCCAGGTTGCCGGAGAAAAGTCGTCCCTCAGGATTTTGGGAAACTTGTGCTGCAAAAATGTAATCGGGAATTTGGACGGTTTCAGCGCCTCGAGTGCTGCCAGGGTATCTTCGTGGGTGTTGAAGCTGTTCATGAAAGCCAGGGTGACGTTGGTTTTTTGCGCCTGCCGGAAGATAATGTCCAGAAAAGACATCCCGCCTCTGGCGCCGATCAGGGATTTGGCACCGGTCAACCCCATGCTCGTTCCCAGACCGCCGTTGAGAACGATGCGCACCGTCTGGTCGTACACGTCGACGCCCTTGGGGCCATACTCGCTTAAATTATCGTAGAACTCGATTTCATCGGGAGCAACCGCCTGAATATCCCGGTCGTAGACAAGACCGGTGGCGCCCTCGAGCAGCTCACCGTAATAATAGGCAAAGGTGTCGATCACCGTCGGCGGAAGGCCTTCAACTTTCATCTTTGAAACGAAGGCCGGTAGATGACCGCTCGCTTCCGATGGGGTTGTGTTGTTGTTCACAATCTTTTGTCTCCGGACATTCGCGATATGGGGTACATGGTATAAGGTTCAAGGTAAATTGGGGCAGATATCGATCCTGACCTTGCACCTTAAACCCTTCGCTTATTTCCGCATCCCGACTTCCGTCCTCTGCTTGCCCTGAGACTTGTCCCGTCGTAGCTCGAAGCGCGAAGTCGGAAGCCATCTGGCGAGGCAGGTGCCTGCGGCGGCGAAGCTGAAAGCGAAGACGGGTCCTCTGCCGTCCGTCTTCTGTTTTCTGCCTGCCTCGGCGAAGTTCCGCGTTAGCGGAACGAAGACGGGTCCTCTGGCTTCTGTTCTACGCCACCGGCACCACCCAGCCCAGCGGATCCTCGGCCTTGCCGTACTGGATGTCGGTGATGGCGTTGTAATATTTTTGGGCGACGGGGCCGGTCCGGTTGTCGTTGATAGTGATCACCCGGTCGCCATATTTGATTTGACCGACCGGGGAAATGACCGCTGCTGTGCCGGCACCGAAGACTTCCTTGAGCCTGCCGTCGGCATGGGCATCGATCAAATCGTCGATGCTGATCTGGCGTTCGGCAACTTTTTCGCCCCAATGCTTGGCAAGCGCAATCACCGATTTGCGCGTGACTCCCGGCAGGATGCTGCCGTTTAGCGCCGGGGTGATGATTTCATCGTCGATCACGAAAAAGATGTTCATGGAACCCACTTCTTCCAGGTATTTTTGCTCAACGCCGTCTAGCCAGAGCACCTGGGTGTATCCGGCCTCGTGGGCCCGCTCGCCGGCCAGCAGGCTGGCGGCGTAGTTGCCCGGGGTTTTGGCCTCGCCCACACCGCCGCGCACCGCCCGCACGTAGTCGGAGGTTACCAGGATCTTGACCGGGTTGAAACCTTCCGGGTAATAAGCGCCCACCGGCGAAAGAATGACGAAGTAGCGATAGGTATGGGAGGCGCGCACGCCCAGAAACGGGTCTATGGCAATGATGGTGGGCCTGATATATAGCGAGGTTTCGGGCGCACCGGGAACCCAGTCTTTTTCCAGGTCGATAAGCTGCTTGAGCGCGTCCAGAGCGAAATCTTCATCCACTTCGGGGATGCAAAGCCTGCGGCAGGAGCGGTTAAGCCGTTTGAGGTTTTCCTGGGGCCGGAACAGCTGAATCCGGCCGGCTTCCGTCCGGTAGGCTTTGAGCCCTTCGAAAACACCCTGTCCATAATGCAGGAACATCGTCGACGGATCCATTTCAATCGAGCCGTAAGGTTCTATCCGTGCGGCATGCCATCCCCGGTCGACAGAATAGTCCATGTTAAACATGTGATCGGTGAAAATGGTCCCGAATCCGAGGCTGGCATCATCCGGTTTGGTTTTTAATTGCTCGCTGCGTGTGATCGATAGTTCCATTTCTTTCTCCTTTGCTAAACGGGTAAGACCGGGTGTACTAAATGGTTAATTTCAGTTTAATAGCGGTTGTTAAAAAAAACGTTCCGGTATTCAAACGGTTCCGAACGTTTTTTTTAACAACCGTTTATACCACCGTTCAGTATTTCAGAATATTTTTTGAAAAGCGGTATAAAATAAGGATTTATAAAATGATTCGCTTTTACGGTACCGATATAGTATATTTCGCCAATAAATCAAGACTTAAGTTACATCCTGGAACAAAGGTGTGAATCCATCTGGGTGAGACGCGAAGTGCTTGCAACGGCCAGGCCAGAAGCATCAAATTTTCACGCAAGGGCGGGAAGACGCAAAGATCATTAAACAAAACTTGGCGGCTTTGCGCTTTTGCGTGAGGGAAATTACGGCCGGCCCGAAGTTGACATCTCCAACCAGGTGGGATATGAAGCGCATTTCGTTTGAAAGGAACAAACCATGGACAGACCCGAAAAAATGGCCCACGTCGAGCCGGTCAGACTCAACAAGGACAGCCGCTTCAAGTTCAAATGCCACCAAGGCGTCAAATGTTTTACAGAGTGCTGCAGGGACATCAATATCATTCTGACCCCTTACGACATCATCAAATTGAAAAACCGGATGGAGCTTTCTTCAGAGGAATTTTTAGCGATTTATACCAAACCGCAAATTCTGGAAAAAACCGATCTACCGGTGATCACCCTCAAATTATTAGAAGAGGAGGGATCGGAAAAAGGCCGCAAGGCCTGCCCCTTTGTGCGGGAAGACGGGTGCCTGGTGTATGCCGACCGGCCGACCACCTGCCGCTATTATCCGCTGGGGGTTGCCTCCCTGAGTCACAAAGAGGATCCGGACGGGGACGAGTTTTATTTTTTTGTTCACGAGCCGCACTGTCTCGGGTTCGAGGAGGATGAAGACTGGTCGGTGACCACCTGGCGCGGAGACCAGGGGGCCGATATCCATGACCGCATCAATGCCGAGTGGACGGATCTGCTGGTCAGAAAACGCTCCTTCCCGCCCAACATGAAATTTACCGAACAAACCAAAAAGATGTTTTTTCTGGCCAGTTACAACATCGACAAATTTAAAGAATTCGTATTTGAGAGCTCCTTTTTGAAGCGCTATGAGGTTGACGCCGCCACCCTCGCAAAGATCAAATCAGATGAAATCGAACTGCTGCAGTTCGGGATGAAATGGCTCAAGTGGCTGCTGTTCAAAGAAGGGGATTTCGAAGTAATAGAGGAAGAACAGAAATAAAAAAAGCCAGTTTACCTTATTAATCAAGGTAAGCCGGCTTTTAGTTTTAAATATTTGAGGGATCGGGGAGTTTCTCCGCGCTTGTCTTTGCTCCCATTTATTCGGCCTTGGCCGTCTGATGCGCTGTCCGATCCCTCAAATATTTAGTATTCGTTGTAGAACAGCCCCTCCCGGTACTGCGGATCTTCCAGGCGCTGGCCGATATCGACATTGAAAAACTCCGCGATCGGCTGCAGGATTTCGGGTGAATCCTTGTAAACCCTGCGCAGCCCTTCAAGAACCACATTCAGGCCTTTTTGCGTCAAGCGGCCCAGGGGCGGGCGACATCCGCCCGAAGGCATCCCCAAAATTGCCATCATCGCCTTGTAGGCAGCCGGGTTCCTGGCCCGGCAGAGCACATTCCCGTAAGGGGTTTTTTCGGTGGTCGAAACCGTGACCAGGCTGAAAAGCGGCTGCAGTTTCAGCATCAAGGCATTGGCTTCGGGCTGATTGCCTTCATTGAGAAGGGCGACCATCCGGCTGAGGGCCCCGGGAGCCACGTTGGCGGTGACCGAGATCGTTCCAGCTGCTTTAATTTGGGGATCGGTCATCATTTCGTAGGTCATGCCGTCATCTCCCGACAGGATGACGTAATCGTCTCCACAGCACTCCCGGGTCCGCCGCATGTTGTTGATATCGGTGGTGGCTTCTTTGACGCTGTTGACATTCGGGTAGGATTTATAAAGGATCGCCAGATCTTCCGGCAGCATCTGAGCGCCGGTTCGACCCGGAATGATATATGGAATAATTTTAATATCCGGGCAGGCAGCGGCAATGGGTGCCACGTATTCCCTTCGAATTTCGAGAGAGCTGGGGCCGTTATAATAGGGGTCCACCAGCAACACCGCGTCGGCACCGACTTCGGCGGCATGTTTGGTGCCTGCAAGGGATTCGGCGGTGCTGTTGCTGCCGGTGCCGGCGATGCAGAGGCAGCGTCCTTTCGTTTTATTTGCAACCGTTTCGATAACCTTGTTGTGCTCATCCCATGTTAACACCGGGCTTTCGCCGGTCGTCCCGACCGCCACAATCCCGGTGATTCCGTTCTGGATTTGAAATTCCGCCAGTTTATCAAGACCGTCATAATCGACGGCCCCATCCGTAAACGGCGTTGCAATAGCCGTATAGCATCCCGCTTGCATAATCCACCCCCTTGAAGTGATTGACGATTGATAGTTGCTGGAGGTTACTGCCTTTATGAGTAAATTACCAAACCGTTGCACGAGGCCGGTTGGAAAGGCTGATTTTGGCGTCACAAATAAGCAAAAATGACAATTGACTGAAACGGTAAATAAAAGGGATACTTATGTCAAGCAAAAAGATGTCCTCCTGATTTTGCTTGACAAAAATATCCCCTTGCCCTATCAAGCCGGATCGAATTTTTGACAATGTCGACGGTTATAGTTATTTTGTTGCCAACACAACCAAGAATGGATTCGAAAAAAGTCAAAAGGAAACTGCATCATGCCAAATGCCAAGAACGCCGATGAGTATATCGCCCAGCAACGTGCCGCCATCGCTGCCAATCCGGAGTGCGGCAATTCCCACTACAACCTGGCTGTCGCCCTGATGGGCCAGCAGAAGTATGACGAGGCGGAAAAGGAATTGCTCGAGGCCGTCGAGAACAGCCCCGGGATGGCGGAAGCCTATGTTCTGCTCGGGGGCATCAGCCTGCAGCGCGAAGATCTGGAAGGCTGTCTGAATTACAACCGGATGGCTGTCAAAGCCACGCCCGGTTTTGCCGAAGGCTACGGCAACATCGGCTTTATCGAGCTGCAAAGGGGCAATCTCGATGAGGCCATCAAAAATCTGAAAAAAGCCACTGCATTCAACTTTCGCTACATCCAGGCGTTTGCCAACCTCGCGAATGCCTATCTGATCAAAGGGCAGGTGGACGACAGCATCGAAATGAGTCTAAAAGCCATTAAAATCAATGACGAATTTGCCCCGGCCCACAATAACCTGGCCATCGCCTACCTGGAAAAAGGGGATCATCAGCAGGCTGTCCGGCATTGCGACAAGGCCCTGGCGCTGGGCTATGAAGTCGCGCCGGAAATTCTAAAAGAGATCGACGAACACCGCTAGTAGCAGTGGACGGATGACAGAGGACGGATGACAGAGAACGGACGACGGACGACAGAGAACGGAATACGGACGACAGAGGACAGATGACAGAGCTCAGATTTCTGCTCAGTCTCGGCCTGTTACAGCAGGACCGACCACTGCCTTGTAGTTCACGACGATTTGTTGGCAGCCGAAATGACAAAATCTTTATTTTACTATAATTTTCGGGCTGATATAGCTGTCATTTGCTTGCCGGGCCGAAATCCTGTCCGGAAGTACGCAGGCAGATCTTCCGTTTTCTGTCATCTGTCATCTGTCTTCCGTCATCTGTCCTCTGTCTTCTGTCATCTGTCTTCTGTCTTCTGTCATCTGTCCTCAGTCATCTGTCTTCTGATAAAAGCCATGCCACCGACGCCACGATTTTCGTATTACCTTTACAACGACAAAACACCGGTCAGCGACGATGACAATATCTGGCGGCAGCCGCTGCCCATGTCGCGAAACCTTTCCGGGGGCCCTAAAGAAATCTCCATCAGCCATGGGGATTATTTCACTGCCGTGCGGACATTTTTTATCAACCACGGCCTGGCGTTCATATGCGCAGCGGCCAAGCAGCATCTAAAACAACCGGTGAAGTCGGCGGATATTCATAAAATCCGCATCCGTCTCGAAAAGCACGGGGAGTTTTACCATCCGGCCCGCATTGAAGTCCTCCTTGCCCAACAAGCGATATTATTCGTGCTTAATGTCGCGGTTTCTCAAACCGGTATCCGCACCATTGCCGAGGAATATCGTAATCTAAAACTGCTGGGGGACCGTTTTTCTGCCGGATTCCTGCCCCGGGCATACGGATGCGGCGAAGTCGCCACGGCCGGCGGACGCAAACTTTCCATGTTTCTCGGCCAATGGTTTCAGGGCTACAACGAATTTCACATTTCAAGAGACCAATCGGACAAGGCTGACAAAATAGCCGTCTGGGATGAGGACGGCAGCCGGTTTTTTCTTTCGGCCGAACAACGGGCGGAAGTCTACCGGCAGGCGGCCAAAATATTGACGTATTATTACAACGTCGAAACCTTCAAGCAGGTATCTGCCTGGCACCATGCCGCCGGCGATTTTGTCGCCCGTATGGATGATAACACCGTTGACCTCAAGCTGATTACCGTTCGCCGCTATGCGCCCCTCTTTAAAGATCCAGGCCGGCTGGAAACCAATCCAAAGAACGCCGAATCGATCTTGCAGGCCCTGTTGATTTATTTCTTAAATCTTTCGGTTTGGATGCGTCTGGATCGAATGGATGGTATCGGGGAGCTCGTGTGGTTGGGTCCAGAAGTCGTTCGGAGCACGGTGGTGGGTGTTTTCGACGGGCTCGCTCATAAACCCGCTGATCCGGTATTGCCAGGCGCGGCGGATTTATGCTTTAAATATTATCTGTCCGTTTGCACCCCGGAAATCCTTCTTGAGTTGACGGAATCTATCCTGCAAGCCATTCATCCCGCGGCACCCGAAATTCCCGTCATCAAACAGAACCTTGTCGAACATGTCCGCCTGCTGATCGAATCGATCGGTGAATTATAGTATCAGCCTGTCCTTATCATATTTACTGCGGGGAAACTGCTTTTTACCGTCTCACTTATATGAAACTTCAAAATTATTTGTCTTGCGCCAAGGCCCAAAGACGCAAAGCAAATAATCAATATAAAAATTATCTTGGCGCCTTGGCGTCTTTGCGTGAGAATAAACAGTATCTTCTGCGAGCACACCGGCCGTCCATTTCCAGCGGCAGCGCTAATATCAACCATTTCCCATGGTTGTTTTAATCTGTAACAGGTGTCAATGTTATTTCGTATTCGGTGAATGCAGCTGTGAACTTTTGCCCCTTTATACCTTCCTTCCGATTGCCTTGCACAAATCCGCAACCAGCCAACAAGGCAGCAGGAACGAATATTCCACGCTGATTATATTCTACATGTTTTTTGCGTTTTTTGGCCGTCCTATCTAAACCTTCAACGCGGTAAAAGGTCTGGTTTACCTGCATAAGATGAAAGATACGATTTTTTAAGGACTGCGTGGAAGGCTCATTACCATACTCATCAGCCAAGAATTTCTTGATTTCTGCGGCTGTTTTGAATGTTTCCAAAGCTCTCTCCAATTGTTCGTCTGTAAATGATACGCCGGCCATGTTGTTATTCCTTTCTTTTGGGGTTAAAAACTGAGTATATCGTTACTTATCGGTACTGACCCCAAAGAACTTAAACCCGATCTAGTGTCATGTCCTATAAATACGTTTTAAAATGAGAGTCACTCCCGTGCAGGCGGAAGTCCAGCCCAAAGGCGCCTGGATCCCCGCCCCTGACCGCGCCGGGGCAGGCGCTGCGCGGAGATGACGAACGGATATCATCCTGAATTCATCAAAATAATTTTTCTAGTATTTCTGGGACACAATACTAGACGCTGTCTCAAATGGGTTGATTTCCAAGGCTCCATAGCTCCGGTAATCCAGCACGCCGGTTATTGGAAGGCAGCGCCCCGGAAGGCGGCAACTCAACTCGAAGGTGACTATATTCAAAGTTTTACCCATTTATACAACATAGTGCGTTTCACATATCGTTGTCCCCAAGATAAGGTGCTATTTACAATTTCGAATTTTTTTAACGCGTTAAGTTGATCAATCGGTGCTTTTCTATTGACAAGGCTTACGATTAATTTTATATCTGCCCCTTGGTTGAAAAAATGGAATAATTCGCCGGATTTTAAAAATAGAAAGAATAATCCAATCATTGAGAGGAGGTGACAACGGTAATTCCCCTAAAAGGGATAGTCGTTACAGATCATAGGTTTTAATATCAATAGAAATGGAGGTAACTAATGGGAAAACATGAAACCCCTTTGTTGGACCAGCTTGAAAGCGGGCCGTGGCCAAGCTTTGTGTCTGACATGAAGCATCAGGCCGAAGTGAGGGCAAAAAACGAGGAGAACATCGAATTTCAGATTCCTTCCGATGTTGTGGACGATCTTATGGGCGTGCTGGAGCTTTCTTTCAAGCACGGCCGAACCCATTGGAAACACGGCGGAATCGTCGGTGTCTTCGGTTACGGCGGCGGTGTCATCGGCCGCTATTGCGACCAGCCGGAGCAATTTCCGGGTGTCGCGCATTTTCACACCATGCGGGTCAATCAACCCAGCGGAAAATTTTACACGGCCGAATATCTTCGCAAGCTGTGTGACCTGTGGGATTTTCGCGGCAGCGGTATCACCAACATGCACGGATCCACCGGCGACATCATTTTCCTGGGAACCACCACCCCCCAGCTCGAGGAAATTTTCTATGAGTTGACCCACAATCTCAACCAGGATCTGGGTGGTTCCGGCTCGAACATGCGAACACCTTCAGATTGCATCGGCTCCGCCCGTTGCGAGTACGCCTGCTACGATACCCATGCACTGTGCTACGATCTGACCCAGGAATATCAGGACGAGCTGCACCGGCCGGCATTCCCCTATAAATTCAAGCTTAAATTCGACGGATGCCCCAACTGCTGCGTGGCCTCCATCGCCCGTGCCGACATGGCCTTTATCGGAACCTGGCGCGACGACATCCGCATCGACCAGGAAGCCGTTCAGGCTTACATCGGCGGTGAAATCGCACCCAACGGCGGCGCCCATTCCGGCCGCGACTGGGGTCCCTTCGATATCCAGTCCGAGATCATCGACAACTGCCCCACCGACTGCATGTGGATGGAAGACAACAAGCTGATGATCGACAACAAAGAATGCAACCGCTGCATGCACTGCATCAATGCCATGCCCAGGGCGCTGCGCATCGGCGACGACCGCGGCCTTTCCATTCTGGTTGGCGCCAAGGCACCGATTCTGGACGGCGCTCAAATGGGCTCCATGCTGGTTCCCTTCGTCAAAGCCGAGGAACCCTATGAGGAAATCAAGGAAGTCATCGAAAACATCTGGGATTGGTGGATGGAAGAAGGCAAGAACCGTGAACGTGTCGGCGAGCTTATGAAACGTCAGGGTTTCCAGAAGCTGCTCGAAGTGACCGGACTCAAGCCCGATCCGCGGATGGTGCAGGAACCCAGGTCCAACCCCTACATTTTCTGGAAGGAAGACGAAGTCGAAGGCGGTTGGGAACGTGACATTGACGAATTCAGAAAACATCATCAGAGATAGGGGGTAAAACCATGGCATTTGTATCTTCAGGTTACAATCCTGACAAACCGATGGAAAACCGCATCAGCGACATCGGACCGAGAAAATTCGATGAATTTTATCCGCCGGTGATTGCCAAAAATAAAGGCAAGTGGTTGTATCACGAAATCACCCAGCCCGGCGTCTACTATCACGTGGCCGAGTCCGGCGACAAAGTTTTCACCGTAAGGGTCGGCGGTGCTCGCCTGATGAGCACCTCCCTAATTCGTGAAATCTGCGAAATTGCCGAAAAACATTGCGACGGGTACATGCGCTTTACCACCCGTAACAACATCGAGTTCATGGTGGACGACGAAGCCAAGGTCAAGCCGTTGATCGAAGACCTCGAAAGCCGCAAATTTGCCGGCGGCAGCTACAAGTTCCCGGTGGGCGGCACCGGAGCCGGCATCACCAACATCGTGCACACCCAGGGGTGGATTCACTGCCACACCCCGGCCACGGATGCATCCGGTCCGGTCAAGGCCACCATGGACGTGCTCTTTGACGACTTCAAAGACCACCGCCTGCCGGCCCACCTGCGGGTGTCCCTGGCCTGCTGCCTGAACATGTGCGGCGCGGTTCACTGCTCGGATATCGCCATTCTGGGATATCACCGCAAACCGCCGCTGCTGGACCATGAGTATCTGGACAAGATGTGCGAAATTCCGCTGGCCATCGCCGCCTGCCCCACGGCAGCCATCAAACCGTCCAAGGTTGAGTTCAAGGGCGAAAAGGTCAACAGCGTAGCCGTCAAAGAAAGCCGCTGCATGTTCTGCGGAAACTGCTACACCATGTGCCCGTCCATGCCCCTGGCCGACACCGAAGGCGACGGCATCGTCATCATGGCCGGAGGCAAGGTGTCCAACCGCATCACCCCGCCCAAGTTTTCCAAGGTTGTGGTGGCATTTATCCCCAACGAAGCTCCGCGCTGGCCGCAAACCACCGACTGCATCAAGAAAATCGTGGAAGCCTATGCCAAAGACGCCAAGAAATACGAGCGTCTGGGCGAATGGGCCGAGCGCATTGGTTGGGAGCGGTTCTTTGAAAAATGTGAACTGGAATTCACCCATCATCTGATCGATGATTTCCGTGATCCGGCTTACTTTACCTGGCGCCAGACGACCCAGTTCAAGTTCTAAGCGCCAAAACCGAAAAAGGGAGCCCCTGGCGTACGGGCTCCCTATATTTTATTGAAAAGAGGTTAAACATGGAGTACGAGGAAGCAAAAGAAAAAATTGTTGCGGGTCTTCAAAAGAAATCAAAATCCAAGTCCAAGTTTTATTTCAACGACCTGGCAAAAATTTTAGAGATGAAACCCCGGCAGGCCAAAAAGCTGATCAACCAGTTGGTAACCGAAGAAGTTCTCGAATACTGGTCCAGCGGAAGTACCTCATTGTACGGCCTCAAGGGCGCGGGCAAGCAGGCAGCTGCGGAAACCGAGGAATAGTCCCGGTTTTCATTGACAGCCGTTCTTGTTCGGATTCATCCACCTTAACCCATGCAGCCGAATGCAACCCAATTTCCCCGCATAATCATTGCCGCCCTGCGCGGCGGGTCGGGGAAGACCTTATTGTCGATTGGCATCACGGCGGCGCTGAGCAAGGCGGGTAAATCCATTGCACCATTTAAAAAAGGTCCGGATTATATTGATGCGGGTTGGCTGGCGTTGGCTGCCAGCCGGCCCTGCTACAATCTGGACTCCTTCCTGTTAAACGAAAATCAGAATCTTCAGTCCTTTATATCCCATTCCGGCGATTGCGACATATCCGTTATCGAGGGCAACCGCGGTCTTTACGACGGTATCGATCTCGAGGGCAGCACCAGTACGGCAGAACTCGCCAAACTGCTCGAATGCCCGGTGGTGTTGGTTGTCGACTGTACCAAGATCACTCGGACAATGGCGGCGGTTGTGGCCGGTTGCATTCAGTTCGATCCCCAAGTCCGCATCAGCGGCGTGATTCTCAATCGGGTGGCCAATGCCAGACACGAAAAAAAACTGCGCGACACTATCGAGCACTATTGCAAAATACCGGTGATCGGCGCAATCCCGAAACTGACCCGCCAGCATTTTCCCGAACGCCATCTCGGACTGGTCCCGACCCCCGAACACGATTGGGCCAAGGAGTCGATCGACGCCGCCGTCGATATTGCCGCAGAGCACCTCGATTTGGATGCCATCGTCGATATCGCCCGGAAAGCACCTGGTCTCGGAAGACAGATGACAGAGGAAGGAAGACAGAGAACGGAAGACAGAGGACGGAGGACAGATTATATAGAGCCGGTTGCTGAAGATCAAAACCAGAGACCAGAGACCAGAGACAAGCAACCAGCCGGCCCTGCGAAGCCCCCGGGGCGAAGCAGGGTGACCAGAAGCCAGAAACCAGTAACCAGAGGCCAGAAGCCTCGCATCGGCATATTCAAAGATTCAGCGTTTCAGTTTTACTATCCGGAAAATATCGATGCCCTGACCGCCGGAGGTGCCGAGGTCGTTTTCATCAGTCCGCTCACGGGCCGGCCCCTGCCCGCCCTGGACGGTCTTTATATCGGCGGCGGTTTCCCGGAGACCCATGCCCGCCAACTGGCGGAAAACACAGCTTTCAGCACCCAGCTGAACGCGATGGTCGAGAAAGGTTTTCCCATCTACGCCGAATGCGGCGGGCTGATGTACCTGGGGGAAAATCTCGTTCTGGAAGGTGAATCCTATCCGATGGCCGGAATTCTACCGCTGAGCTTTGATTTTTACCAACGGCCCCAGGGGCACGGCTACACCGTCTTCAAAGTTGAACGGCAAAATCCATATTTCGAAATTGGATCGGAAATCAGAGGCCACGAATTTCATTATTCCCGTGTTTCGGGTTGGGCCGGCGACAAAAACGATCTGGTTTTCAGGATGAGGCGGGGGGTGGGCATCGAAAAGGATCGCGACGGATTTGTCTATAAAAATGTCCTGGCCACCTATACCCACGTGCATGCCGTTGGCACTCCGCAGTGGGGAGCGGCCTTGGTTCGCAGAGCCCTCCAATTTAAACATCGAACATCGAATCCGCCTCAGGCGGATTCGATGTTCGATGTTTAATCCAGTGATTTTCCCCAATAAACGAGAAGAAGGTGCGATTAAATTCCTGCAATATTCCAGCTGTTTCTGCTGACATGCGCATGCAAGCGCTGCGTCTGGTGACGGGTTCGACTGTTCGGGTTACCCCGCCGGCGCTGGAAAAAAAGCTCGTTGAAACCCATGGCCTGACAAAAAAGGAGGTTAAAAAAGTCATCCGCGATCTGGTTTCAAGCGGCCAGCTTGCCTATACCTATGAGCTGGGATCCACGTTTATAGAGCCTTGCTTCACCAAGCCGGTTCGGGTGTCGTCCCATGTGGTTTTAAAACCCCCGGGTCATCATTTTCAGCCGCAATCCGACGATGTTGTTATTCAAATCAAATCCGGGGCCGCCTTTGGTGACGGCCGCCATCCAACCACACGGCTGGCGGTTAGGGGAATAGAGTATGCCTTGAAAGAAGCCAATCCGGACCGGTGGGAAGGGCACAGTCGGGTTTTGGACATCGGTACCGGCTCGGGGATTCTGGTTTTGACCGCCGTGGGGATGGGAATTGCTCAGGGGGTGGGCATCGACATCGATCCAGCGGCCAGAGCGGAAGCCACAGAAAATGTTGCAATCAACGGGCTAGAGGACCGCATCGAAATCTCAGACCGTTATCTCGAAGCAATCGCTGGACCCTTTTATCTGGTAACCGCCAATCTAAGATATCCCACCTTGAAAGCAATATGTTCATTTCTGAGAAAAATAACACAACCCAAGGGACTGCTGGTGTTCTCGGGAATCCGCAGTCATGAATTGACTGCTTTGATCAGCAGTTACACCCGAAAAGATTTTAACGCGTTGTGGCAAAATGAAGAACTCGGCTGGTCCGGATTGGTTTTGGCAGGCCCGGAATATTCCCGAGCCTCGGATGCCGCTTGGCAGGAGTAAATTCGGAACATTTTTTTGAAAAGCGGAATACAAAAGGGGCCGGCTTGATTATCAAGCGGCCCCTTTTGTATTTAAGCGGTCTAACCCGCCCTTTATTTTTTCTTTTTCTTAGGATGGCACTTGTTGCAGGTTGTCGGTGCCTTTTTGGGCTTATACTTTTTATTGAACTTCTTGTGGCAGGCCTTGCAGTTGGCGTGCAGGGCTTCGGCGTGATATTCCTTTATTTTTTCTTTCTTGGAAAGCTTCTTCTTGGCTTTCTTGCCTTTGGGTGCTTCTGCCGGGATTTTGTGGCATTCGATGCATTTTTGAACATCGTCCCCGTCTTTCAGCTCCGACAGGGGTTTGCCCTTGTCATCATGGTGACACTCACCGCAACCGTTTTTGTAGAACTCAGGATAATCCCTGGAATAATCGTCCCAGTGCTTCTTGTGTTCGAACTGAACAACCCCTTTTTTGTGCTTCTTGTAGGCCGGATCCTGCAACGGAATCACATCCGGCACCGCTTTGGCATAGATGCCGGCCGCAACGAACAGGATGGCCAGCGCGACGACCACAGATACCCGTAAATACTTTTTCCTCATAGCCTCTCATTCCCCCTTTTTTTCAATTCGTCCTATTTCGAGCCAAATCTCCCATTGAACCTATCAATATCTAATCTTATTATTTTTATCAGGCAAAATTCATTCTGTCAATGGCCAAGCAGAACAATATCAGACGCGCGATATATAAAATATCAATAATTTAAGGCATATACACAAAAGCAGGCTAGGCTGTGCCTTCCTTGGTTTCGGCGGTTTCGGCCTGCTCGGATTTCTTTTTCCCGAACACCCTGGCTCCGATAATACTGACTTCATACAAAACCATCAGCGGCAAGGCCATCATGACTTGAGTGATCACATCCGGCGGCGTCAGGATGGCGGCGCCAGCAAAAAACAGCAGCAGGGCATATTTGCGGTTCTTTTTCAAGAAATCAACGGATACGATGCCCAGCTTGGCCATAAACGTCAGTACCAGCGGCAATTCGAAAACCAGGCCGAATGCCAGCAAAAGCTTGGCGGAAAATCCGAAATATTCCTTCATGGAGGGCAGGGGGCGGATGGTTTCGGTGGCGAATCCCAGAAAAAATTTAAACCCCCAGGGGAAAACGATAAAATAGCCGAAAAGCGCGCCGCCGATAAAAAAGAATGAGGACAATAAAACGATGGGCATCATCAAGCGGCGCTCATTTTTATAAAGGCCCGGTGCCACAAACATCCAGAACTGATACAAAATGATGGGGCTGGCAACGATCAGCCCGGCGAGAAAGGCCACTTTCAAATAGGTGAAAAAAGCCTCCGGAAGTCCGGTATAGATGAGGGTTTCGCCCTCTTCCATGACCCCTACCAGGGGTTGGACCAGAATTTTGAACAGGCGTTCTTTGAATCCAAAAGCAACTACGAAACCGACCCCGATGGCGATGAACACGGTAATCAATCGTTTGCGAAGCTCTTCCAGATGAGCGGTAAAAGGGAGTTTTTCATCCTCGATCATCGTCAACAGATCCTTTTAGCTTATCTTCTTTATCATTGTTGGCGGCGGATGCCCCATCGGCAGTGCCGGTGTCAGGGGCGGGCGTCGGATCGTCCTGGCTTTCAAGGTGATCGAAGGCCTTTTTTAAATCCTTTAAATTTTCGAACTCATCGGCTCCAGGTTCGGTCTCGCCCTCGGTGGCGTTGTCGGCTCCGTCATCATCGCTGTCGGCGCTGTCTTCCTTCTCCTTTGGCTTTCTTTCAAAATCAGGTTTCAGGTCAATGGTCTGTTTGACGTCCTCACTGATATCATCAAAGGCCTTTTTTACTTCGGTCAGTTCGTCGTCGATTTGCATGGTTTCCTTGAATTCATTGGTCGCTTTTTTGAATTCACGCATGGCGCGACCCAGGGATTTGGCCAGGTCCGGTAACTTTTTGGGGCCGATGACGATCAGGGCGATAGCCAGGATCAAAAGCATTTCAGGCATGCCGATGCCGAACATATGTGACTCCTAATTCAGCCATTTAAGGCGTTTTAACCTTAAACCTAGGGCATGGAACTTACGTCATCCATCAGATTTAGGTTTCAGGTGTCCCCCCTTCGCCATAAAGGCTGCGGAGGGCAAGCAGGTTTCAGGTGTCAGGGAGCGGCAGCCTGACACGAAAACATAAAATTTGCTTCCTAATAATTTCAAGGTATATTTCCAACACTATCGGGAGTGTTTCACTCGACCAAAAATTCGGACAAAGCACCGAACCAATTTTTTAATAAAAAGCTCTATTTAGTACTTTTTAGAGCAAAGTGTCAATGCTCAAAGCCACCCGATTTAGGAGGTTATGGATTGTAACCAAGCCTTCGGCTGTTTTAGGATAGAGGTTGGAGGTTGGAAGGCCTGAACATTCTGCATTTCAGCCTCAACCTAAAGCGAAGCGCGCCTCTGACCTCTTACTTTATGTCCTTAATTGCCTTTGCCGGCAACCGGTATCAGGAGGAGGGCTTTGGCACCAGGAAGTAGAGTTCACCGATGTGTTTCATGTGCCCGGCGGCTGTTTCGGCATAGGGCCCGTTGCCCCAGAACAGATCGGCCCGTCCGGGTCCCCTGATGGCGCCCCCGGTATCCTGGTTTAAGGCAAAACGGGCAAAGGGCTGCCAGCTGTGGATGTGTCCGTTGCTGTCCACCACCGGTTTTTCAGTCTTGATGAACGCCAGGGCGGCCGGCGGAAATATATAGCGATCCAGTGCAATGGACCGTCCCGGGGTCAGTTTGACATTGATATTGCCCAGGGGGCCGTCCGGCTCGATTTTGAAAAACACGTAACTGGGATTGTAGTTTAAAACCGCGTTGACCTCTTCCGGATGATCACGCAGATACTGGCGAATCTTCTGCATGGACATTTCTTCCACCGATATTTTGTCTTCGTCGATCAGCAGTTTGCCGATGCTGCGATAGGGCTGACCGTTGGTGGTTTGGTAGTGGACGTTGATAACCTCCCCGTTATCCAGATAAACCTTGCCGGATCCCTGTATGTGCAGGAAAAAAATGTCGACCGGATCCGCTACCCAGGCCAGGACTTCGGCCCTGCCTTCGAGGACGCCCTCAGTTTCGATTTCGCTGCGCTCATAATAGGGCACCACGGTCCGGTCCTGGTGGCGGCCGATAAGTCTTTCTGAGCCGTATTTTTCATTAAACAGCGACAAATCGATCGTGATCAGATCATCGGGTTTGGTATAAATCGGGAACTGGAATTGCTCGGCGCGAATCGGGCTGCCCCGCAAATGGGGTTCGTAATAACCGGTGTATAAAACTTCGCCCCAGCCGTCGCGACCCACCGAACGGTAGACATGATAATTGGACCGAATAAACCGATTCAGGTCCTGCGGGGTCGGCCCGGTCTGGATAAAGTCCAAAAACTTCTGCAGGGATAAAATCATATGCTCGGTGCTGTAGCGGTCCCGGCCGAAAAAAAACTCGCGCTCAGCCGGTATTTTGTGCAGATATGAAAGACTTTTTTGAATACTATGCTCCAGGCCGGTGTATCGCATATCGTCCGAAAAATAAGGATACCACCAGGAAGAAACGTGCCTCATGGCGTTTTCCTTGGTAGGCTTGGTTACCCTCGGCACACAGCCGGAAACGGTAACAATAAAAACAGCCAGGGTCACAATTACAGCGGGGTGTATAGCTCGACATATTAATTTCATAGCTCTACCGGATTCCTTGGTCGTTAATATATCAAAAGAAAAGCGATGGTTACTGGGGATTTAGTGTTTGGTTTTGTGTAAAATGCAGCCACTTATGGTCGGTCAATCCAAACACAAAATACCAAGTACTAAAAACGTCGCTAGCGGCTTCGTTTAATGAGGAGTCGGCGAGTTTCTCCGCCATTGTCTAAACTATCATTTAATTGCCCGGCGCCATCTGACGCCGTGTCCGGCCGGGGTATGCGCTCGCACCAGCCGTAACCAATTCGTACCGGACTCCGTACAGGCCCCCAATCCCCTGCGCCGGATCCACAAAGGCAGAGACAGTAATCGCTGCCGTGCAGACTGTCTTCTGGGGCTGGCACGGATCCAATCGACGCGGGATAGCTGCCGTACCCAAGTTGCGCGATCATATGGTTACGGCTGGCGCGAGCGCATACCCCGGCCGGACATAGCTGGGATTGAAAAACTCCCCGATCCCTCAGTTTAATAAATCTGGGCGAATCGAGTGATATAAACTGTACATACGGCCTATTCCGACCTTTTATATATCCCGCTTTTACCGCCCGATTTTTCGAGCAGCTTTATTTCGCAAATCCTCATCTCGCGGTCATAGGATTTGCACATGTCATAAAGCGTCAGGGCCGCCACCGAAACGGCGCTGAGGGCTTCCATCTCGACGCCGGTCTGGTCGATGGTGCGAACAGCAGCGCGGATGTCGATGCGTTGCCCGGACTCGTCCGGTTCGAAGTCGACCTGGACATGGGTAAGCTGCAGGGGGTGGCACATGGGAATGAGTTCGGATGTTTTCTTGGCAGCCATAATCCCGGCAATGCGGGCGGTTTCCAGCACATTGCCCTTTTTGACCTTTTGATCCCTGATCAGTTCAAATGTCTCCGGCTTCATAAATACCGACCCCGCGGCCACAGCCACCCTCAAGGTCGGTTGCTTGCCGGACACATCCACCATCCGGACATGTCCTTGGTCATCTATGTGAGTAAACGAAGACATAAGTGCCCCTCGATAACTAGTTCATAATAATTTTTGATGATCCACCGCCACCCTGAGCCCTTTGACCTCACGACCATCGCGTGATGTGCCGCGCACGACGCCGTTGTGACACAGGATCATTCCGGCTTTATCGAAGTCCGGATGCTTCTTGATGGATTCGATCATTCTATTAATATTCATAGCATCACCTGGCTCCAAATATCAGATGACCGATGACGGAAAACAGATTACAGATATTTGAGCTCATAGCTGATAGCTCAAAGCTCGTAGTAAAATAAGGATTATCATCATTTTGACTATCAGCTATCAACGGTGAGCTATGAGCTGAAAACGCCAGTGACCACAATTGGGCTACCAGAACCCTATGCGCTTTGCTCCATGCCCTTTGCAATCATCTCCTCTGCCCGTGCCAGATCCTGCGGTGTGTTGATATTTAGAAAGGACCTGAGCTCGGGGTCCACCGATCTCAATTGATCTTCCGGTATATGCTTAACCCGATTGCTGCGAAAGGCCAATTGAATTTTAACTTTGTTGGCCCGCAGGTGATCTTCGGCCGGTTTAAGGCAGCGTTTGGAATAAATTGCGCAGAGCGGTTCAAATCCGGCAGTCGTCTGCGGCATGATGATGTCGAATTTGGTTTCAATTTGCTCAATCAACAGTTCAACAAGTTCTCGTCTCAAAAACGGAGTGTCGCAGGCCGAGAAAAAGGCGTACGGGTTCTTCGTGTAAAAAAGACCGGTGTGAATTCCTGTCAGGGAGCTTCGCAGGTCGATTATGTCGGTGACGATCGTTAAATTCCACTTCAAAAATTGCCGGGGGTTGTTGGTCACAATTATGATCTCATCGAAAAGATCTGAGAAGACATCCAGAAGTCGGTCGATAATGCGCCTCTTGCCGACACTCAAAAAGGCCTTGTTTTTGCCGTCGAATCGGGAGTTCAATCCTCCGGACAATATCACTCCGGTGCAGGGAAATGTCATATCAAAACGGTGTTTGGTATTTTGTTTCAGGGTTTGGTTTACCGCCTCAACATAGATAATATAAACAGCAAAATCAAGATAAATTCAAGGGGGTTGCCGGTCACCTGAGAACAGAGGACGGAAGACAGACGACAGAGGACAGAAATATCAGCTCATAGCTGATAGCTCGTAGCTCATAGTAGATAGGCTGTGAGACTGGCCTTGCCAAATACGGGCGCAGCCTCCGGCAATATGACAGCCGGTCTGATCGCAAAAGAAACGGTTTATTTTCACGCAAAGACGCCAAGATAAATCATAATATTAGTTATTTCTTTTGCGTCTTTGCGGCTTTGCGTGAGATAGATTTTTCCGTAGTTTCACACGAGTGATAGTCGGTGGCCGGGTACCGGCGACTAAAAACCGGCACCCAGGTCAGACAGCACGAGAACCAGAGGCCGGCTGCCGGTAGCCGGTGACTATGGTCGTTTTTACAATTTTTTATAGAATTTTAGATGAAATCCGGTTATAACCCATCATTCCAATACTCCAGTATTCCATTGGCCCGTTTCGGGGCATCTGGCAATTTCACTGCTGATCGGCTGGATGAATAAGAAACCACAAATCTGCAAAGAAAATCTACCATGGGCACCCACGAACATAAACGCCATGCACCCAGAAAAGTCACTATCGGCATCATTTCGGTTTCAACCACGCGGGCACTGATCGATGACACCAGCGGCAAATGGATCAGCGAGGCTGCAGCCGCGCAGGACCACGATATTGTCCATCACCAGGTCATACCCGACGACGCCGATATCATCGCTTCAACCCTAAAAGATGTCATCCGCAACCAGCGTCCCCAGGTGATTTTAATGAGCGGGGGGACCGGCATCACCCCCAAGGATGTCACCATTGAAGCCGTAAACCCGATGTTTGGCAAGGTCTTGACCGGTTTCGGTCCGCTGTTTGCGCAGTTGAGTTTTGAGGAGATCGGGTCGGCGGCTTTTTTGTCACGCGCCACCGCCGGCGTGATAAAAGACACGGTAGTGTTTTGCATGCCGGGCAGTCTGAATGCCTGCAAGCTGGCCTGCCGGGAGTTGATTTTCCCGGAGCTGGGCCATTTGGTCAAGCATGTCAACGACTAGCAGTGGGGGCAGAGGAAAGCTGCAAAAAACGGAGACCGGAGAAAATTGAATTCCGCATGTAATAGCTATAAGTTATCTGTTATTAGTTGATGATCGACGTCTAATAACGAATAACAATTAACACCTGATTGAGCAATTTATGCTCATTCAGGAATAGGTCGGGCTTAGTGAGCCTTGATGACAACCAGGGTTTCATCGTCCTTTCTTTCGGCATAGCCCCTGAATTGTCCAAGGGCCTCAAACACTTCGTCCACGATCTCTTTGGCGGCCTTTTGATAATTGTTTCTCAAGACCGTCTGCAGGCGTTCATTGCCGAAATGCTTGTTTTGCGGATTGCAGGCTTCTTTGATGCCATCGGTTCCGATTAGAATAATTTGCCCCGACCGCAAGGGTATACTCGCCTCTTCGTAGGCACCATCTTCCATTACGCCCAAGGGCAATCCATCACCGCCGAGGGTTTCAAACGCGTCCGTGGCTGGCACATAGGACAGGGCCGGCTCGTGTCCGGCATGCACCCAGCGAAACACCTTTTGCCTGGTATCGATTTCACTGTAAAACATGGTAATAAACAGGTTGAGTACCTCGATATCCTGAACCAGGCGGTTGTTGACATCGGATACGATTGATATCCCATTCCCCGGACTTAAGATACGCTCTCGAAAAGATGCCCGCAGCGATGTCATCAGCAATGCCGCCGAAATTCCGTGGCCGATCACATCGGCGACAACGATTCCGATTTTTTCCTGACCCCATTCGTCCGGATTGATAAAATCATAATAGTCGCCGCCGGTTTCATCGCAGGAGATGCTTTTGCCCGCGATGTCATATCCGTCGACTTGCGGATCGGATTTGGGCATCAAGGTCTGCTGTATGCGGCTGGCATCTTCCAGCGATGTTGTGATCCTCCGCATCCGTGTCTGGCTGTCGGTGGTTTGGCGATATTTATCGATCCCGCTTTTGATCGCCTGTCCCAGGGTGTCGGCCGGACATGGTTTAGGATGAAACTGAAAAATGCTGCCTTCGTTGACGGCCTGAATGGCGGTGGCCATATCCGTCGAGCCTGTCAGCATCATGCGGACGGTATCGGGATCGACATTCTTGACTTTGCACAGAAAGTCAATGCCGTTCATACCCGGCATAAAATAATCGGACACGACAACGGCAAAGGGCCCCTTTTCCTCAATGATCTTCAAGGCCTCTTCCCCACTCAAGGCCGTTTCAACGCGAAATTGACTTCGTAGCTGGCGTTTGAGACCCGACAACACCATGGCGTCGTCATCTACCAACAGTATTTTGTCTTTCATACTCTAGTTTCCTTTGCGGTTACATCGCTGCATGCCTGGTGCCATTCAGGTATTCGGTCGGCAAGGCCCAGGGTTTCGACATATTCTCCATCATATTGTAATTCATCGCCCCCATTGATTGCGGGTTGACCGATATGGTCGATGGCGTTGCCGATATGCACGGCAGTCAACAGCCCGATGTTTTCAGACATGCTGTCGGCCGGGCGGTGGTGAAAAGCGATAGCTTCAATGATCGGCGTTTCCAGACTCCAAAGGCCCATTAAATAGGCCCCGATTTCGGCATGGCTGGTTCCGAAAGCTGAATACTACAGATCACACAAATTATTGTCGGTCCCGCTGGCGGCAGCCAGAATCTCTTGGTAGGCGTTATGAAAATTGGTTGCCAGAATCAGCTTTCCCAAATCGTGCAAAAGGCCGGCCATCAGTGAATAGTTTATCAATTCCTGGCCGAGTTTTTCGCTTTTTACAATGGTCTTGGCAAAGGTGCTGACCGCCATGCTGTGGTTGAAGAGTTCGTCTATACTAAACCAGGAAAATTTTTTCTGACTGAATTCAGCAAATATTTTGACCGAAAGCACCAGTGATTTAATGGTATTCAGACCCAGAAGCATGACGGCCTCCTGGGGAATGCTGATTTTACGGGTAAGGCCAAAGAAAACGGAATTGACCACCTGCAGTATTTTGGCCGTCATGCTCGGATCTTTGGCGATGATGGCACTGATTTTTTTAATCGATGGATCATCGGAATGCATCTCGTCTAAAATCTCGCTGTATATGGCGGGCAGGCTGGGCAGAGACTCGATCTGAGAGACGATTTTTTTGAGCGATTCATCGTCCAGAATATCTCGCAGTGCGAACAGCTTGGCAAGCGTCTGCTTTAGGACAACGGCATCACAGGGTTTGGAAAGGTTCTGATGGGCGTATTGTACCGACTGCAGGGTCAGTTCATGTTCGTGGTGCCCTGACAGCAGTATTCGGATCACCCGGGGGTGTCGCGCTTTAACTTGGCTGAGAAGTTGCATTCCGTCCATCTCGGGCATTTTAAGATCGGAAATGATGACATCCATCTTCTGCTGATCCAGAATCTGCAGCGCCTCCTTGCTGCTGGAAGTAAAGGCCATCTCCCACTTTGAGCGCATTTTGCGCAACGTCCGCTGCAAGCCCTTGAGTACCAAAGGCTCATCATCAACGAACAGTATCCGTTTTTTAACGATTTGATTCATTTTCTGCTGCATCCGCCTTGAGCGGCAGGCCGATGATAAACGTTGTACCCTGACCTTCCCGGGTTTCCAGATTCAGAGAGCCCTGGTGTTTTTCGACAATGACGGCGTGCGATATTGCCAGACCCTGCCCGGTTCCTTTGCCGGGTTCCTTGGTGGTAAAAAAAAGATCAAAAATTTTGTCTCGGATATTCTCCGGGATGCCGGCCCCGCTGTCGCTGATGCTGATTTTGGCCTGGTCGCCGGCATAAACCGTGCGGATTTGGATGGCGCCCTTTTGAGATGGATTATCCCTGTTTTTCTCGGCAATTGCGTGGGCGGCATTGACAATCATGTTTAAAATTACCTGGTTGAATTCCGCCCGAAAACAAGGCACCGGCGGCAGGGTCTCGTCAAAGTCTGTTTTCAGCTCGGCAACGTATTTCCATTCATTGCGGGTGATGGTGATGGTCTTTTCGATTTCCTCGTTGAGGTTCACGGCCTCCTTGGTAACCATCCCCGGATGGGCAAAGATTTTCATGGCCTGCACGATTTTGGCTATCCGGTCCACGCCTTTGAGGGAATGCTGAACCGCTACCGGAATTTCTTCTTCGAGATATTCGAGATCGATTTCCTCGATGAGTTGCTCGGTTTTTGCAGCGACCTCGTCGTTTAATGAATTGGTCTTGGCGGCTTCCAGCGCTTCCTGCTGGTTTTTGATGATCCGGATTAAATCATCGAAGGCGTCCTGGAAAAACCGGGTGTTGTCCCCCACAAATTGGACCGGAGTGTTGATCTCATGGGCGATACCGGCTGCCAGCTGCCCGATGGCCTCCATTTTGTGAGATTGCTGCAGCTGAGACTGCACCTTTTTGCGATCGGTAATATCCGCCCCGATAATGGTCATGGCGATATCGCTGCCGGTGTTGCCGTTCAACGGGCTGACGGTTATGCCCAAGAAACGCTTGTCACCATCCGCCCTCCGGAATTCGATATCATCCACCTGGATGGGGGCCTTGTTGTAGCGGCTTTGAATTATCCCGTCGGCGATCTTGTCCCAATCCCACTCGATGCCGCATTGGCTCATATGCATCCCGATCACATCCCGGGCGGCGATACCTAAAACATCTTCGGCCTTGGTGTTCCAAAGGACAATGTCGTTAGCGTTTGAAAGCCCGATGATAACCGCAGGCAGGGATGAAATCAGCTGCTCGATTTCTACTTGAATCCTTCCACGCCGGTTGTTCTCCGGTTCGCGGGTGCCGGCACCGGATTTGATACTTTTTTTCAATCCGGTGCGTTTCCCGGAAGGCTTGAATTTTAACACTTGTGAAGTCTCCATCTATAAGCGGGCCTTTCGAACTTGATTGGGTACTCAAAGCGTTGTTCTGCATGCATCTGTGTTATCGGCACTATGAGATGAATCTTTAGTTTCTTTTGGGATGAATAAATATGCACGGGGAGGATAATATTCCTATTAATATCAAAGTGATATGATGGAAGAAGCCTGATTCGGAGCAGCCGATCGGACCTGATGGCGGACACATCCCCCAAGTCTGGTTTTTCGACAGCCACGACAACTCGGCTTTACACACCGACAGAATGATGTATGATGGTCTGAAGTATCTTATACGAAACTTTAATTAAATATCTCGCAAAGCCCGCTGAGCGCACAGAGCTTTTATTATTTTTCTCTGAGAACTCTGCGGACTCTGTGAGAGACAAATCGCCTTGAGTTTCTTTTTCGATCAGTCCGGAAGATTACAGCCAGCGGCAGCGCTATTATGCATCGATAGGGACCCCGGGGAAACAACAATGCGTTTGAATTCCAAAACAGTTGAGATCGACAACGTCGGAGTGATCAAAATGGAGCGCAGCCGCCGGGCCAAGCGTATCAGTGTTTCGGTTAGGCCGTTTCAGGGTGTGCGGGTGGCTGTCCCGACAGGTGCGTCGTTTGCCGGAGCAGAGAGATTTGTCCGCTCAAAGGCGGGATGGATTAAAAAACACGTCGCCAAAATGAGCCGGGTGGAGCGTGCGGCAATAGTTTTAGCAGAAAAGCACCCCCTCGATCATCAGGACGCCCGCCGGCGCCTGGTCGTACGGCTTAATCAACTGGCGCTGAAATATGGCTTTCAATACAACCGGGTATTTATCAGAAACCAGAAAACCCGTTGGGGCAGCTGCTCGAGCAAAAACAACATCAACCTAAATGTCAACCTGGCCAGATTGCCCGATGAGTTGATCGATTACACCATTTTGCACGAATTGGTTCACACGCGCATAAAGAATCACGGGCAGCGATTCTGGACTAAGCTGGACCGGATGCTGGGTGATGCCCGCAAACTGGACCGGACGCTCAATGATTACACCGTTTTGCTGTTCCTTTAGTGTCGTGTCCTATAAATAATTGAGAGGTCAGGGAGTTTTCCAGTCCCTGCTATGTCCGGCCGGGGTATGCGCATACCCCGGCCGGACACCGCGTCAGATGGCGCTGGGCGATGAAAGGATAGTTCAGACAAGTGCAGAGAAACTCCCCGACCCCTCAAGTAATTTCTATAACTTTGGGAAACAACACTAGCGCGCAGCCGCCGGCCGCAAGGGGTCATTGTGAGCGATGCAATTGTTTGAAAAGATTAACCAGGCTTCGCTAAAAAGCTTCGCCTTGACATGCTGGATCGCCACGATATAGTTGATCTAAATTAGAAATCATCCTGTTTTTTCAACCGGAATCGGGCTGAATCTGCAGGGCATCATTGATTCGATTGACCAGGTTGGCAAGGGCGATGACCATCGTCAACTCCACGATTTCATCTTCGGAATAATATCTCCCCACATACTCCAGTACACTGGCGTCGATGGCGGTGGCCCCGCGGGTGATGATGTCTGCCAGGCGAATGGTGATTTTTTCCTTTTCGTCGAAAACCTCGCTGCGCTGGTAAAATCTCAATTCCTGGATCTGTTCTTCCGTGACACCGGCCTGCTTCGCCGAAGCAGTGTGGTGATGCATTCAGTAGCGGCAGTCATTGATGCTGGATGCTTTCAGGTAGGCCAACTCCTTGTATCTGGCATCGATCCGGCCTTGTTCCATAACGGCATCGTAAAACGGCACGAGGGTTTTCAGGGCTGCGGGGAATCGGGCGACAATCCCGAATAGGTCGGGTATCGTGCCGGTGCCGGTTTGAATTTTGTCGAAAATTCGATGCAGCTCGGCAGGTGCCTGCTCTTTGGTTATCGGTGTCGGAACTCCCATCGGGTACCTCCTTTCTTCTGGCGGGGCCAAACGTATGCCGTTGATTGAGATCAAGGGCTGGTAATAAAGACGGCCATTAATCCATATCTCAATTGAATTGTATCCAAGGGGGTGTTTTGGGTTCAGTTAGGATCATGGGCCATGTTTCCCTGGTTAATACTATACATCTATACCTCGCGGCTCAACACTTCGCCAATAAATTTTCAATTCGAGTTAAATTAAGTTGAAATATCCCGGGAATTTTGTTTTATTGCCTTAATTTGGCATTTTTTCCGGTTTCCAGATCTTTTCGCCTTTTTCAGCCGAAAATACAAACTTCCTTAATAAATCAAACAAGACCGTTGGGTCGGAAGCGCCCGCTGAATCTGCAGTCCGGGTCAATTCCTTGCTGACCATAAACAGGGGCAGGCCGACTACAAACAGCGATGGAAAGGAGGTGAAGGCAGGCCTGAAAAATTCAACCCCGGACCGGCGACCGGGAATGATTGGATTTCGATCAAGACGTACCTGGAAGTTCGGCCAAATCTGCCCCGCATGCATAGACGCCATGCCGACAATTTCGGATAAAAAACCAACCCTAAGGACATAAAATAAAGGAGGTCGCCCTATGAAAAGAATCGCCCTGGCTATCATGATTGTACTCTTCTCAGTTCTATTCGTCTTTTCAGCAAGTTATGCCAAACCGTTTAAAATTGCCGCTATCTTTCAAACCGCCATCGAGGAGCCTTGGGACGGTGTGATTCACCAGGCCTGCCTGAAAGCCCAAAAGGAAATCGGCAACATCGAATACGAATTTACCGAAAAAATTGCCGCCGCCGATTTCGAGAAAGTGCTACGGGAGTACGCAGAAAGGGGATTCGACCTGATCGTGGGCGATGCCTTTCTCGCCGGTGAAGACCCGGCTCGCAGAGTGGCCAAGGACTAACCTGAAATCGCCTTCGCCTTCGGGTCGGAGTTCGGTCCGGTGTCCCCGAATTTTTCCGTTTTTGACAATTGGATTCACGAGCCCGCCTACCTTTGCGGCATTATCGCCGGCAGAATGACCAAAAGCAACGTGCTCGGTGTTGTCGCGGCGATTCCAATCGGCGAGGTGAACCGCCTGGTGAATGCCTTCAAGGCCGGCGCCCTCAAAGTGAATCCCGATGTAAAAGTCAAGATTTCTTATATCGGCGGCTGGTTCGATCCCCCCAAAGCCAAAGAAGCCACCATCGCCCAGATCGAAGCCGGCGCGGACCTGATCTATGCCGAGCGCTTCGGTGTTTTCGAGGCTGCCAAGGAAAAAGGGGTTCTGGCCTTCGGCAATATGTCCGACCAGAACGCGCTGGCCCCGTCGGTGGTCATCACCGGACCGGTGTGGGATATGTATCCCACCATCAAGTTTGCCATCGAAATGGTCAAGAAAGACGCCTGGGTTTCCATGGATCTCGGTGAATGGTCCATGATGGGCAAGGGCGGTGCGAGTCTTGCGCCCTTTCATTCTTTTGAGAAAACCCTGCCGGCGGACGTAATCAAGGAGGTCAGAGACCTCGAGCAGAAAATTTTGAACGGAACCTTTCACGTCCCGGTGGATGAACAGGCGCCGCTTTCGGACTAGCTATAAATTGAGCAAAGCTCAATGTATGTTTTTTTGTTAATTAACTGAGGGGTCGGGGAGTTTCTCCGCCATTGTCTAAGCTATCATTTAATCGTCCGGCGCCATCTGACGCCGTGTCCGGCCGGGGTATGCGCTCGCCCCAGCCGTAACCATATGACCGCGCAACTTGGGTACGGCAGCTATCCCGCGTCGATTGGGTCCGTGCCAGCCCCAGAGGACAGTCTGCACGGCAGCGATTATCGTCTCTGCCTTTGTGGGTTCAGTGCATGGGATAGGGGGCGTGTACGGAGTCCGGTACGAATTGGTTACGGCTGGGGCGAGCGCATACCCCGGCCGGACATAGCAGGGATTGAAAAACTCACCGATCCCTCTATTAACTGGGGGTTGCGGATAATTAGCTTTATTGATGGAGTGCCGCGACCCACTTGGAACCATTAACCAACAACAGATAATAAATAACGACTCATATGGTTGATACCGGCCAGCCGTTGGTAAGAATGTCCGCCATCACGAAGTTCTTTCTGGATGTCAAGGCCAACGACGACGTCTCCTTTGATCTGTACCCCGGGGAGATCTGCGCGCTTCTGGGTGAAAACGGGGCCGGCAAGACGACCCTGATGAATATCCTGTTCGGATATTATTCCTGTGACAGGGGAGAGATATTTATCAAGGGGCAAAAGGCCGATCTTTCATCTCCCAAAGACGCCATCGCCCGGGGTGTGGGCATGATTCATCAACACTTTGCGCTGGTCCCTTCTCAGACGGTACTTGAAAACATCGTCGTCGGTACCGACTCCGGCAAGGCCCTGTTTCTGGATCTAAAAACGGCGCGTCGCAAACTGATAGCGCTCGAGGAACGCTTCGGCCTCCATATCAATCCGGAGGCCCGGGTGTGGACCCTGTCGGTGGGTGAACAGCAGAAAGTCGAGATTCTCAAGGCCCTTTACCGGGACGTCCATATCCTCATAATGGATGAACCGACAGCCGTTCTCGCTCCGGCGGAAACCGAAGAGCTGTTCAAGACCTTGCAAATACTCGTGGACGAAGGGCGATCGGTGGTTTTTATATCCCATAAGTTAAACGAGGTCATGGATATATCGAGCCGCATCGTGGTACTGAGAGCCGGCCGGGTGGTGGCTGAACGGCGGACCGCCGGGACCAACGTCAGGGAGCTGGCCAATCTGATGGTGGGCCGGGACCTCCTGGAAGAGATCGAAAAAAAACGGCTCGAACCCGGCCGGCCAGTGCTTGAAATCCGGGATCTTGGGGCGTTGGGCGATAAAAAAATGCCGGCCCTGAAAAATATCAACCTGTTCGTCAGGCAAAATGAAATTCTGGGCATGGCCGGCATTTCAGGCAACGGCCAGCGCGAGCTGTCTGAAGTCCTGTTCGGCCTGCGGGAACCCACTCACGGCAGCGTCCGGATCGACAACCGGCCTCTGACTCCGGGCAGCCCGGCAGCCGCCATCAAGATGAAAATGGGCCGCATACCGGAAGACAGAATCGGCACCGGGCTGTTGATGGATCTTTCGGTGGAAGAAAACATGATACTGGAAAACCATGTGTCGCCCGGATTTCAGACCTGGGGTTTGATGAAGTCGAACCGCATTCACCGCTACAGCGATGAAATGATCGCGGCCTACAACATCGCCACGGCCGGACGGGAAGCAGTTACCAAGAGCCTTTCCGGCGGCAACCTGCAAAAGGTGATGCTGGCCCGGGAGCTCGCCGGCAGACCCGCGGTCGTAATCGCCTCCCAGCCCACCCGGGGACTGGATGTCGGCGCCATGGAGTACATCCACCAGAGGCTGTTGCAGGAGCGGGAAAGGGGCGCCGGCATACTTCTGATATCGGAGGACTTGGACGAGATATTCGCACTGAGCGATCGGATTGTCGTGATGTACGAAGGAGAAATCATGGGGGAAGTTTCGGGCCCATCCGCCTCCCGCGAGCAGATCGGACTGTGGATGAGCGGGGTGCAGCAATGATCAGGTTCAGGATCCAGAAACGCAAGCCGCTGCCGGGCTGGGCCAAAATCGTTATCCCCGTTGCCGCCATTTTAGCAACGCTGATCCTTTCAGCTATTCCGATCCTGATGGCCGGCGGGCATTTCTGGAAATCCTACTACTACCTGTTTTACGGCGCCCTGGGAACCCGCTTCAATCTGCTGGAGACGTTTGTCAAGGCCAGCCCGCTTCTGCTGACCGGGCTGGCGGTGGCCTTTGCCTTCCGGGCCAAGTTCTGGAACATCGGCGCCGAAGGACAGCTGCTGGCCGGGGCCCTGATGGCAACCGTGATGGGTGTCAACCTGGGCGGCGTTCCCGCCCCCCTCGTGTTGCCCCTGGTTATCGTCGGAGGTTTCCTGGCCGGGGGTCTCTGGGCGGCCATCCCGGCGATTCTCAAAACGAAGCTCAAGGTAGACGATGTGGTCTCCACCCTGTTGATGAACTATGTCATGCTCCACATCATGGGGGCGCTGCTTTTCGGGCCGCTGCAGCAGCCCGGCTCGAGCTGGCCCCGCTCGGCGGCGATCATCGAAGCCGCCACTTATCCCATCTTGATGCCGCGCTCCCGTTTCCATATGGGAATTCTGGTCGCACTTTTTGCCGTGTTTGTCATTTGGTTCATCAACCAGAAAACAACCTTCGGTATCGGTCCAAAGCTGTGGGTGTAAATATCAGGGCCGCCCATTTCGGCGGAATCAATACCACTTCCGTGGTCCTGTGGACCGCGCTGATATCCGGCGGGCTTGCCGGCCTGGCTGGCGTCGGGGAGCTCTGTGCGATTCAATATCGCCTGATCATGGATATTTCGCCCGGTTACGGATATTCCGGCATCGTCATTGCCATGCTGGGAAATCTTCACCCCGTCGGCGTGCTCTTTTCGTCCCTGTTTTTCAGCGTCATTATCGTCGGCGCCCAGACCATGAGCCGCATGACGGGTGTGCCGACCTACATTGCCGAAGTCATCCAGGGCATGTCGCTGATGATCATGCTCATCTTCCTGCTGTTTACCGAATACAAGCTAAAGGTGATCAAGAGACAATGAGTGAACTTCTCGACATCGCGTTTGTCTCGGGTCTGATCGGGGCGACCATGAGAATGGCCACACCGATCATATTCGCCACCCTGGGAGAGATTCTGTCGGAGCGGGCCGGCGTGCTCAACCTGGGCATCGAGGGTATCATGCTGATGGGCGCGATGACGGGGTTTCTGGTCACCTTTTCATCCGGTTCCATCTGGCTGGGGGTGCTGGCCGCCGCCGGGGTCGGAATGGTCCTGGGGCTTTTGATGGCGTTTCTGGCCGTTTACCTGGGATTGAGCCAGCACGTGTCCGGATTGGGGATTACGCTGTTTGCCACCGGTCTGGCGATGTTCGTTTACCGGCTGCATTTCGGATCCCCCACCGTGCCGCCGATCATCGAACCTTTCAAGCAGATCAGCATACCGCTGCTCTCCAAAATTCCGGTTATCGGTCCGGGCCTGTTCACCCAGTATTCCCTGACCTACATCGCCTGGCTGCTCATCCCGGCCCTTTCGATTCTGCTGTACAAAACCAAGATCGGATTAAAAATCCGAACGGTGGGTGAAAACCCCGTGGTCGCTGATACTGTCGGTGTCAATGTGCTGTTGACCCGCACCCTTTGCCTGGTGGCGGGCGGTGCCTTGATGGGAATCGGCGGCGCGTTTTTAACCCTGGCCCACCAAAACATGTTTTTGATCGATGTGATCGGCGGCCGCGGCTGGGTAGCGATTGCCATGGTGATCTTCGGCAACTGGGATCCGGTCAAAGGCGCCTTGGGGGCGCTCATCTTCGGCTTTCTCGATGGTCTGCAATTAAGGCTCCAGGGCGTGGGCGTGGCGATCTCCTTTCATGTTTTCCTGATGATTCCCTATCTGCTGACCATCATCGCTCTGATCAGTGTCTCCAGAAAGGCATCGGTGCCGGCCGGGCTGTTGAAGCCCTACCGCCGGGAGGAGAAAGGAGGATAGCTCGGACTTAATTTTGATAGTTAAGAAGCCAACTGTGCCGATACAAAATCCGAGCTGTTAAATAGAATCGGGTTGCGCGTTGCGCGTTGCGTGTTGTGTATTAAAGCGGCAACATTCCTGTTTTTACCTCGCAACCTACAACTCCTACCCCGCAATCCGTAACCCGCAACCCGTAACTCGCAACGCGTAACTTGTAGGGATATTATTATTTGCGAATAAGAAACTTCTCGAGGCAACAATGATAGACCTAGTCATTCGCAATGCCAATCTTCCCGACGGCCGCAAGGGCATCGACATTGCGGCTGACAACAGCCGCATCATCGACGTCGGGCCGAGGCTGGACGTTGCGGCCATCCGGGAAATAGACGCCAGCGACCAGCTGGTCACGCCGCCTTTTGTAGACAGCCACTTCCATCTGGATTCTACCTTGAGTTACGGACAGCCCCGGGTGAATAAAAGCGGCACTCTGCTTGAGGGCATCGAACTGTGGGGGGAGTTCAAATCCAAACTGACGGTGGACGATATCAAGTCCAGGGCCAGGGAGCTTTGCCACTGGGCCATTGCCCGCGGCACCCTGGCAATCCGCAGCCACGTGGATGTCAGTGACGACAAACTGCTGGCCGTCAAGGCGCTGCTAGAACTGCGGGATGAAATCGAGCCCTATATCGACCTCCAGTTGGTGGCCTTTCCCCAGGATGGATATCTGCGCTATGGTCCCAGCGCCGCCAACCTGGAACGGGCCCTGGACCTGGGGGTTGAGGTCGTCGGCGGCATCCCCCATTTTGAAAGAACCATGGATGCAGGCGCCGCCTCCATCGAGGCTTTGTGTGAAATTGCCGCCGAGCGCGGTTTGCGGGTGGATATGCACTGTGACGAAAGCGACGACCCGCACTCACGCCACATCGAAACCCTGACATTTCATACCCGGCGCTTAGGGCTTAACGGCCGGGTTGCCGGCTCCCACCTGACCTCCATGCACTCCATGGACAACTATTATGCCAGCAAGCTGATCTCCCTGATGGCGGAGTCGAAAATACACGTGGTAGCCAATCCCCTGATCAATATTACCCTCCAGGGCCGCCACGACACCTACCCCAAACGGCGCGGCATGACCCGGGTCAAAGAGCTGATGGAAGCCGGCCTAAACGTTGCCTTCGGGCACGATGCCCTCATGGATCCCTGGTACAGCTTTGGCTCCCACGATATGCTGGAGGTGGCCCACATGGGGCTGCATGTGGCCCAGATGACGGGCGTCGAACAGATGCGGCAAATGTTCGCGGCGGTCACAACCAACGGTGCCGGGGTTTTGGGCCTGGAGGGCTATGGCCTTGAGCCGGGATGCCATGCCGACATGGTGATCTTGCAGGCCGCCGATCTCCATGAAGCCCTCCGGTTGAAGCCGGCCCGACTGTTCGTGGTTCGTCGCGGAAAGGTGATCGCCGAAACACCACCGGTGATCAGCCGGCTGTCGTTGGGAGACAGCCGATTCGAGGTGGACTTCAGATGCCCACCGACTCATGATTGAGCAGTCGCCGCGCGACTGGAAGTTAATTGTTATTTGTTATTCGTTATTTGAAACCAGTTAAGCGGATATTTCGAAAATATGCCTTCTCAAATTATTAGCCAATTACTAAAAAGGAACCGCTGGGACCACCCTTGCATGTTGCGGGACGTTTTCTTGGAAAAACGGTAATTTCCTATTTCTCACCTGCTCGCCTGATATCCCATACCGGAAAATTTTATTATTGGGACAAATTTACTTGATTTATGTAAATTTATACATTATAATGATCCGAATGTCCGTTTGGACCGCTGAGATCGACTATGATGTGGTCATGTTCCAATCGGATTATCCCACTGAAGGAGGACGCACAATGGCCAGGATCGTTTCATCCATGATTTTAACATTATTATTAACCACCACGGTTTCGGCAGAAAATCCAGACGAGCTATCCGCAATCAGGGAGACCGCCTTGAACTATATGGATTCCTGGTACAAAGGTGATTCCAAAAGAATGAAACAGAGCCTGCACAAGAAATTGGCTAAAAGAAGTTTGCAGGATTCGGTTAGCGGCAAAAAATTATTAAGATTTACATCGGCTTCGGACATGGTCTGGTATACCCGGGGCGGATATGGCGAAAACCTTTGGTACGACAATCTTAACATCGAAGTCATCGTCTTGGATATTTACCGGGATATCGCCAGTGTAAAAGTCATTACGCCTCATTATTACGAGTACCTGCACTTGGTTAAGCATGATGAAAAATGGGTAATTCTCAATGCCCTGTATGAACGCAACTCACCAAGGGACGACTAGATTTTCGCAATTGGTAGGATTAAGCCGATTTTCCGAAATTTAACCCAATTCATTAACCAAGGCCCATGGAGGTGGCACTATGAAAAAGATCAAGGCTTGTTTTTTTGCTTTTTTGTTTGTGGTGTTCTTTGTCGGTGGAACATCCTATGCGGAATTGGCCAAAGAGGGTCGCGGGAAATATCGCAGCGGCAGGTCGGCAAAGGTCACCGTTCTGAAAATGGGCAAGGAGCGCATGCAGATCAATTTCGACGAAACAGGGATCGTTGTCGACGCACCGGTGAACAGCCCTTTCTTCAACGCGTCGTTTAATACCATGGGCACCATTCATGCCGTCAACGGCAATTTTACTTATAGCGGCGCGGCTTTATGGACCCGCCCCAATGGAGATCAGATCTATGGCATCTTTAAAGGTGATGGCAAGCTGGGAGTAGGAACGAACACTTTTCTTGAAATCGTGGGCGGGCAGGGAGAATGCACCGGAATTACGGGGACAATGGAGCTAAAAGCCGGTCCATACGCCAAATCGTCCAAAAAAGGCTATTCTATGGGTACAACGGTTGGGACGGTCCAGTGGAGGATTCCATGAACCGAAAAGCAATATTAATTAACCAACCGCGAATGCGGTTTTCGCCTAATTCGGTTTCAGATAGCCGGCCACTGCTTTATACACATCCTGATGTGAACTTTCTAACCGTGCCAAAAAGCTGTCCGACCGCACGATGGGGCTCCAGAGCGAAAAATCCTCCCTTTCAAAATCCATCCCGACTGCCAGCATGTCGCTGAGCGTTTCGATCAGGTGATCTTCCGGTTTGTAAATGGAGTCCCCGATATCGCCGACCCAGCAAAGGGGGCTTCCCTGGTAGCGTTCGTTTAAATCGTGGAAAAAATGGTGGGTAATGATGGTGTTCGGTTGCAGCCCCAGATCGGTGAACGGCAGGGTCACGCCCTTTTCGGCCACCTGAATGAGCGCACTGTTGAAAACAGGGATAAGTTCGACCCCCTTATTGCTGCATAGGCGGCAGATCCCCTCCAGGCCCTCAAGGCTGGCGCAGACCGGAAAGAGGAATATCTTTTGGGGACGATGGTGCTGCAAGGCTTCTTCCACAAAAAAGTTCAGCGTGGACCCTGAAGCGATGCATTCTTCCATGATGATCCAGGTTTCGTCCTGCCACCATTCCCCCACAAATGAGCTCTCAACGATGTTCCAGCCGCGGGAGACGGCCGTGTCTTCCACCCGGGTCAGTTTTATACGGTTTGTTGCTGGAATCGACATTTTTAGAGCGCCAGCGATAATGAATGCTTCTTATTTCATGAATGGAATTTTACTCACGCTCAGCCGGTGATCTTGGCCTGATGGTATGCTAAATTCTTCTCCT
>Ga0209052_1000042_pt1 | contig 77205 bp, 76 predicted proteins | sample WorMetHEROISLAND_2_FD_187409 | JGI IMG/M metagenome (GOLD analysis project Ga0209052, IMG submission 187409) | Marine gutless worms symbiont microbial communities from Max Planck institute for Marine Microbiology, Germany - Olavius sp. 4 HERON... | ecosystem: Host-associated > Annelida >...
CAGACAAGGGACGTCAAATTGTAACCGCAGTCATTCAAACGCAACATATTCCAATTAAAAGGATTTCAGCCCTTGCAGCTTAATTTGCTTAATAAAATTTAAAGAATTTACACATTAGTAGTACAGAGGGCTTATTTCTTTTGGATTAATACGCCACTGATGGAACATAAAAACCTGTACCCTCGGTGTTCCCTGTGCTCTCGTGGTGAAAAGTGTGCTATTTAGGCTCTATGCATGATGAAATTGTAAAAAGTCAAAATGGCTCGCTACGGTGCCCCTTTTCCCCGAAAGGGGCAATGTCGCTCTCCAATCTGACTTTTTACAGGACTGTCATGCATAGCCGTATAAAAAAATAACGGGGTATCTTCAGGACAGCAAGGAATTTAAATTGGAATCTTCAAGACATGTTTTATTGCCCCAGCCCATTGAAGCCGAGGCTGCCCTGGCCCTGGAACAGGCCGGTGTCGCCATCGTGCTGGCGGATGATCCGCGCCCTGAAACGGTGGGCCCGCTGCTGGGCGGCGTCCACGGCCTGATCCTGCGCACCGGAATTAAGATTACGCGGGACCTGATGGACCTGGCCGGCGATTTGCAGGTAATTTCCCGCACCGGCGGCGGGCTGGACAACGTCGACGTTGAGGCTGCCACACAGAAAAATATTATCGTGACTTCCAACCTGGGAGTTAACACCAGCAGCGTCGTCGAGCATGCCCTGGCCCTGATGCTGGCACTTTCCAAACAGCTTGCGGTGATGGACCGGGCGGTCCGCAGCCAGGACTTTAAGATCCGTTACCGCAATTTGCCGCGGGATTTGCGGGGCAAAACCCTCGGTTTGCTGGGATTCGGGCGGATTGGCTCCGAACTCGGGCGCAGCTGTCGCAAGCTTTTCGCCATGCAGGTCATCAGCCATGACCCCTATGTGCCCGACGCCGTCAGGGCGGCCAATGAGGGCCGGGTTGAATTTGTCGATGCACAAGAGCTGTTTGAGCGATCGGATGTCCTGTCAATTCATGTCCCGTTGACCGACGCCACCCATCACGCGGTGGGCGAAGCGCAGCTGGCCCGGATGAAATCCTCCGCGATTGTCATCAACACGGCACGGGGTCCGGTTGTCGACCAGTGGGCTCTGGCGGGCGCCCTGCAGAACGGACAGATTGCCGGAGCGGGATTGGATGTTTTTGAACAGGAGCCGGTGCCCGCCGACAATCCCCTGCTGGGACTTGAAAACATTATCTTAACGCCGCACTCGGCAGCGTTGACCAAAGAATGCGTCATCCGGATGGCTTTGGAGGCCGTCAACTGCACCCTGGACGTTTTCAGCGGCCGAATACCGCCCAATGTGGCCAATCCGCAAGTATTGGCCTCGGGCAGATGGAATCACCTGGTGCCGGCAGCCGCAGAATAGATCGGTCTTCCGGGTATAAGCTAACGTTAGGCCATCTCAAATCCGCCTCAGGCGGATTTGAGATGGCTTCTATTGTCGATGGAGGGAAAAGGAATGGCCAAAAGACTATCAGGAATTCTGGCACCGATTTGCACGCCGTTTGTCAATCAGGAAGTATCGATTGAGAAGGTTCGCACCAACATGCAAAAATACCGCACATCAGCTTTGGCGGGATATTTTGCCCTGGGAAGCAACGGCGAAAACAAGAGCCTGACCGAAGCGGAAAAACTGGCGGTTCTTGAAGCCGTCGTCAGCGAAAAAGGTGCCGACCAGGTGGTGCTCGCCGGAGCGGGCTATGAATCGACCCGGCAGACGATTGACTTCAGCCGCAAGGCGGCGGAAGCGGGGGCCGATTACGTCACCGTTGTGACGCCGTCTTATTTCAAGAAACGATTTACCGACAGTGCCCTGATCCGCTACTACACCGATGTCGCCGATGCCGTGCCGATTCCGGTGGTGTTGTACAACGCGCCCGGCTTTACCGGTATGACCGTTTCAGCCGGGGTGATTGCAGAAATTTCGAAACACCCCAATATCGCCGGGATGAAAGACACCTCCAAGGGCAACATGAGCGGCTACCTCGAAGCGGCCGCCCAAGAATTCGATGTGCTCTCGGGGACCGTCAGCACGCTGTTTGAGTCCATGGCGCTGGGCGCCACCGGCGGGGTCGTCTCCCTGGCAAACGCCTTTCCGGAGCCGTGCTGCCGGCTCTACGAGGCCCTGGCGGCCGGCGACCTGGATACCGCCCGCAAGTTTCACTTCCGGCTTTTTCGGCTTAACAGATCGGTGTCCGGCAGTTTCGGCGTCGCCGGCGTCAAATACGCCATGGAGCTGGGCGGATTTTACGGCGGCGATCCGCGTCTGCCCCTGCTGCCCATGACCATTGATGGGAAAGAATCGGTCCGCAATGCCGTCAGTTCGGCCGGTCTTATCTAAGCTGAAAAAAAGTCTTCATAGCGGTGACATCGGAGTAAAGGTTGTGTGAGCAGCATATCTCATCAAAAAAGCAAAAGACAGGCGTTGGAATTGAAAAAAGAACCCGTTATCACATTGGATGCCATCACCGTGAGGTTGAGGGATAAAGTATATCTGCAAAACACGTCCTGGCAGATAAACAGTTCCGAAAGCTGGGCGGTAATAGGGCCCAACGGCGCCGGCAAGACGACCCTGGCCAAATCGCTGTTCGGAGGCGTCCCCGTGGTGGCAGGAAGCATTACCCACCACTACCCTACGGATGATTCAGCGCCGATCTACGATTCTATCGGGTATGTCTCGCCCGAGCAGCAGCGCGACATCATGGAAAAGGAAGGGCTGCAGCTGGACTCGCGCGAGTTCAGCGGCAATATCCATGATATTACGACCGTAGAAGATGTCATTCTGGGGCGGGCATACCGCCATGAGCCCAACATTGCGGATTATGGCCATCGTTTGGCCAGGGTAGCCGACAGATTGGGAATTGAATCGATTCTTGGACGAAATATCCTCTCGATTTCATCCGGGGAAATGACCAAAACACTCATTGCCCGGGCTTTGTTGAAAAACCCGCGCTTGCTGATACTGGATGAACCCTACGATGGACTGGACCACCAATCCCGTCGATCCTTAAAGGATATGCTTGAGCGTTTTATCGATGATCATATTCAATTGGTTTTGATCACCCACAGAATTGATGAGATAATGGCGAATATTTCCCATGTGCTGCTGTTAAAAGACGGCAGTGTCTATCACAGCGGTAAACGCGATGAGGTTTTGACCGAAGAGATGCTCGACGGCTTGTATGGACTGGGAAATAGCTTGCCCGCCCGGCCGGGTCATCCGCCCGTTTTTTCCGGCACCCGCAAACACCACAGCCCTGATCAATCCACCGATGGCACAAAGGCGGCGGGAGACGTATTAATCGAGATGAAAGACACCACCGTCAAGTACAAAGACGTAACAGTCCTCGATAAGGTGAATTGGACGGTCAGGCAGGGGGACAACTGGATGATTCTCGGCCCGAATGGTGCCGGGAAAACAACCCTGCTGAAATTGATCCTCGGTGAAAATATGCAGGCCTACGCCAATGATATCTATCTTTTCGGCCGCAAAAAAGGATCCGGGGAGAATGTCTGGGATATTAAAAAAAATATCGGATTTATTTCATCGGAGCTGCAGGTGCGTTATCCCAATCATCTGAGTGCCTTCGATGTGGTCTGCTCGGGGTTTTTCGATTCCATCGGTCTTTACCGATTGTGCAGCGATGAGCAAAAAGATATGGCCCGGGCATGGATAGACACCCTCGGCGTTGCCAATCTGGCCGAACAAAAATTCGGTCAGCTGTCACACGGTCAGTGTCAATTGGTTTTAATCGCCCGAGCCATGGTAAAATCGCCGGTCGTGTTGATGCTGGATGAGCCCTGCGACGGCCTGGATATTGCCAATCGGGATAGATTGTTAAAACTTATTGATATTATAGGCGAAAATACGGACACTAATTTAATATACGTTACCCATCACAAAGAGGAGACACTGCCCTGTATAACCCACATGCTTGTTCTGGATCGCGGTAGGATCGTCCATACTGAGACAGAGCCAAAAAGGGAATCTCTCCGACGCCTGCATTAATCCATTGATTTTTGATAAATCAAAAATCAGCATAAAGGAGATACAATGAAATACACGGAAGCCCGGCTGGGGCGCGTTTTTATCCTTCGTTTCGAAGATGGCGATACCGTGAACGATGAGATTGAAAATTTTGCGCGTGAGCATTCGATCACGGCCGCCTCCGTTCATATTATCGGCGGTGCCGACAAGGACAGCAGATTGATAACAGGTCCCGAGCGGGGACGACAGACACCCATTGTTCCCATCGAGCAGCTCTTGGAAGAGGTGCATGAGGCTGCCGGTGTCGGCACAATTTTTCCCGATGAGAGCGGCGAGCCGGTCCTGCACCTGCATATGGCCTGCGGCCGCAAATCGTCGACCATAACCGGATGCACGCGTTCAGGGGTAAAGGTTTGGCAAATAATGGAGGCGATCATATTTGAACTGACCGAATGCCCGGCCGTGCGGGCCCATGATGCGGAAACCGGATTTAAGTTACTGAAAATTACCAATTAATTGAGGGGTCGGTGAGTTATTCAATCCCTGCTATGTCCGTCCGGGGTATGCGCTCGCCCCAGCCGTAACAATATGACCGCGCAACTTGGGTACGGCAGCTATCCCGCGTCGAATAGATCCGAGCCAGCCCCAGAAGACAGTCTCCCCCGACAACGATAGCCGTCTCTGCCTTTCCGGATTCGGCGCAGGGGATAGGGGGCGTGTACGGAGTCCGATACGGATTTGTTACGGCTGGGGCGAGCGCATACCCCGGACGGACACCGCGTCAGATGGCGCCGATCGATAAAATTATACCCTAGACAATCGGCGGGAGAAACTCCCCGACCCCTCAATTAATTGGGCCCTATTTGCATATCGCCAATGCAAGTTGCATATTGCGAACTTCCGACCCTGCCGATTTTTATGAGGGTAATCCCGTAGAGACGCCTAATTATTTGACATTCATACACATATGAAATCTTGCCAAAATCGGACCTTTCTGGAATGCTCCTTGCAATCTAAACAGGCAGCGATTACTCGTCACCCAATCTAAGACAAAATAATAAACCCGGTGACGGCTGTGTGCCTCCGGCGGTTATACTTTAAACGAGAGTTTGTGGTGACAGTTTCAGTGGCTGCGCGAATGCACGTGCATCTCATGCATAAACGGCATATCGGGTGCCACACTCAGTCGGAAAGACGGAAATGGTAAATATGGTTAATTTTTCAACCTAACTTCCTTTCAGGGGGGAGGTTCTCAGGAGCCTCCCCTTATTTGTTGAACGGTCGGCACCATTTGTTGCCGACCGAAATGTTTGCCCTCCAAGATCCTGCCGCCCTGCTTGACAGCTCCTTTCATCTTGGCCATACTGGCCGTCTGCCTAGAGCGTTTGTCAAATATCGTTCCGAAGGTTATACAGGCAGCTTTGTCCTGGTAGAAAATCTGGCAAACGGAACATATTCATGACAACCGGTATAATGATATTTTCAGGAGGAATCCAATGTTAGCTACCACCCTGGCAGGCAGCCTGCCCAAACCGGACTGGCTGGCCGAGCCCGAAAAATTGTGGGCCCGCTGGCGTTTTACGGGTGAGGCCCTGACCCGCGCCCAGGAGCGCGCAGCCGCCGAGTGGATCCAACACCAGGAAGCGGCCGGCATCGATATCGTCACCAACGGCGAGCAGTTTCGGATTCATTTCGTGCACGGCTTTCTTGAGAAAATCGAAGGGATCGATTGGGACCGAAAAACCGCCATGGGCATCCGCGACGATCGCTACACCGTGCAGGTATCCACCGTAACCGGACCGGTCTCACGCCCCCTATCCGTACATCTGGACGAGGTCCGTTTTTCCAGGGCCCGGACCGAACGCAGATTGAAGTTCACCCTGCCGGGCCCGATGACTATCTGCGATACGATTGCCGATGACCACTACGGCAGGCGTGCGGACATGGCCATGGCTTTTGCCGACATTTTAAATAACGAGGCCCGCGAGCTGGCAGCGGCCGGTGTCGACGTCATTCAGTTCGACGAGCCGGCCTTCAACGTATTTATGGACGATGTCAAGGACTGGGGGATAGCTGCACTGCATCGTGCCTGTGAGGGCCTGACGTGCAAGACCGCCGTCCATATCTGCTATGGTTACGGCATCGATGAGAATTTGCGCTGGAAAGACACCCTGGGCAGTGAGTGGCGTCAGTACGAGGAGATTTTCCCGGCCCTCAATGCCAGCCGGCTGGATCAGGTGTCGCTGGAATGTGCCGGTTCCCGCGTGCCGCTGTCGCTGATGGGATTGTTAAAGCACAAGGATGTAATGGTCGGGGCGGTCGAGGTTACCCCCGACAAAGTGGAGGCGCCCGAAGAGGTGGCCGCCACCATCCGCGCGGCCATGGGGCATGTGGATGCCGAACGGCTGTTTCCCTGCACCAATTGCGGCATGGTGCCGATTCCCTATGATATCGCCCTTGGCAAGATTAGGAGCCTGGCCGCCGGTGCGGCTCTGGTGCGCAAGCACCTGTAATCGGCAGCGCTGCAATTGGACAGCGATCGAGGCGAGCTGCGCCGTCATGGAGCAACTGTCTTCAGCTGCCTAGCTTTCGCGCTGTCAACGGGATCTCACAAGATGGTGTTCTTATCAAAACCAGCCGACCCCTTGCAAGATAGCCATGCCGAGCTTACCTTCTAGAAGCTACCTCAAAAAAGCCTTTTGGCCCAAACTCTTTGTTGGTGCCTCGTTTTAAGTCCTCGAAATACTGATGTATTCCTCCGGGTTAAAACTCGGCTCCGCCTCAATTTTGAACCAAAATCCTTTTTTTGAGATAGCTTCAAGAACTTCATACTAACGCCGCGTCCGGCAAAAGGACAGCCGGTCCGATCGAAAAGAAACGTTGAAAAAGCGAATATCGAATGTCGAATAATGAATGTCGAATTTCGAAGGAATGTATTCTGTCTATTCTTAATAAAAGCCTGAGCGGAGCGAATCCATCCTTCGAAATTCGTTATTCGACATTCTGCGGTTCTGCGGTTCGCTTTTCAATTTAGTGCAGTTTCATATAAGCGTAAACCCAAATTCAGAAAAAAAGAGAGGACGCCAATGCCTATATATGAATATTCCTGTGATCACTGCAGTTATAAATTCGACAAGCTGGTGGCAACCGCCAATGCCCGGGTCACATGCCCGCTTTGCCAGGGCAAGGTTAAAAAATTGATGTCCACGTTTTCAGTCGGCGGATCCCAACCGGCGCTGCAGGGCGTGCCGGATTTAGGGGGCCCCAAAATGTGCACGAATTGCGGCCCGTCGCCCACCGGCTATGGTCGAAACTAAAACCCTGAGCGATGATCAGAGGGTCACTTTTTCGCGGAAGGCGAACCGGATCTGGTTGTCGAGGTAGTAAACCAGGGAGGGCTTGAAACCGTAGAGTTTGACGCCGAAGCGTTTGGCAAAGGCGTCCAAGTCAAGGGAGAGATTGTCTTTAAAAAAATCTTCGGTAAAGGGATATTTTTTCAGGTAGGCCGGCAGCACCCGGGCCGCTTCCAGGCCGGGTTTAACCGCCTGGATCCTGCCGGTCATCTGCAAGCCTTTGATTGCCTGCCAGGTCGAAGCCGTTGCGTGCACAGCGGCAGACACCTGGCCGCTGCCCAACGCCTCGGTGATATGTCTGGAATCCGGGCTGGACAAAAAGTAGAAAATCGACTTCACGAAGACATAGTACACCGGGGCTGCCCAGGCCGCACGGCCGTCGGTCGTTGCCAGTGTCAGGGTGTTTTGTTCAGCCACCAGCCGCCGGGCCAGTTCGGTCAGCTCCCGGTTGGAGGGCGTTTTTTTTGGTTCGCTTTTCGGCGGCATGGCTTGATCTAAGTTCAGAGGTTCAAAGGTTTAGGATTCTGGGTTCAAGGGTTCAGAGGTTCAGGGTTCCGAGGTTCAAGGGTTCAAAGGTTCAGGGTTCATTGCTCAATGTGCAGGCCGTCTCGTTTGTTCGCTTTAGATAGGATACAGTTTTACAAGCCTATAAACGGCAAATAAGACTCGCGGTTCCAATACCATTGATGCACGTACGTCTGAACCTGCAACCCCAAACCCTGAACGCTGAACCTAGAACCTAGGAACCTTGCTTGCACTATCACCCCTGATAGACCTCCTCGACGACGTCGCTCAGAGTGTAATCGATATCGTTGCGCTGAAACAGATCCGTTATCTCAGACAGCCGGCCGGCGCCGTCGACACCAGTTCGCCAGCCATCCTTCCTTTCCTGCACCTCGAACTTTTTTTCTTTCAGAATCCGAAGGGCAGCATCCAGCCGATCGACCACAAGACCCAACACGGAATAGTCGGACATGTAGTTTAGCGGTAACCTGTGGGTTTCCTGGCACGGCTGCTGCTGGTTGTTTTTCTGCAAGATGGGTAAAACGACCATGAATTTCTCCTGTCTCGCGGGTGACGTCCCCCGTTGGGTTCGCTGTTTCCACAATATCAGAAAGTGATAACCGATACAACCGCACCCGCGCGGCGGGTGTGGCGAATTAAGATTGACAACACCGGGGCAAGAGATTTAATTAAATGTGGGGTCGGGTCGTTTTTCATTCCCTGCTCTGTCCGGCCGGGGTATGGGCTCGCCCCAGCCGCAACAAATCAGTAGCGGACTCCGTACACGCCCCCAATCCCCTGCGCCGGATCCAGACAGGCAGAGACGACCAGTGTTGGCGTGAAGATTGTCTTTTGGGGCTGGTCCGGATCCATTCGACGCGGGATAGCTGCCGTACCCAAGGTGGGCGGTCATATTGTTGCGGCTGGGGCGAGCCCATACCCCGGCCGGACACCGCGTCAGACGGTGCAGGCCTGCTGAATACTATCGCAGACTATTGGGGAAAACTCTCCGATCACTCAATTAAATAAGATTGTCTTACGGCTGAGACCGGCATGGATCTAATTGCCCAACTCTGGGGCGGCCCGCAAAAATATTGACTTTTGAAGAATCTAACAAGATTGAAAACAGGATTGAAATTTCTATTCATCGAACCCTTTTTTGGCGGGTCCCACCGTGAGTTTGCCACCGGTTTGGCTGCGCATTCCAAACACCGCATCGATCTTGTGACCCTTCCGGCGCGCTTCTGGAAGTGGCGCATGCGGGGCGCGGCCCTTCATTTTATAAAAAAAATCCCCTCCCTGGCGGGCTACGACGGTCTGATAACCACCGACCTGATGAGTCTTTCTGATTTCAAAGCCCTTGCCGGAGGGGCCTGTCCCCCGGCGCTGGTGTATTTTCACGAAAATCAACTGACGTATCCGCTGGCTCCCGGCGAGCACAGCGACTACCAGTACGGCTTCACGGATATCACCACCGCCGTGGCCGCCGACAGGATCCTTTTCAACTCCCGAACCCACAACGACGCTTTTTTCGACCGGCTTCCGGGCTTTTTGAACATGATGCCCGAATACCGGCCCAAATGGGTCGTGGATGAAATTCGCGCCAAGTCCGGCGTGCTGTATCCGGGCTGCCGTTTTGAAGCCGGGGAACCATCCCTGCGGGCGCTATCCGCAGCGTCGCCGCCGCTGATCATATGGAATCACCGCTGGGAGTTCGACAAAAATCCGCAAGCATTTTTTGAAGCCCTGGAAGCCGTCCTGAAACGCGGGGCCGAATTTCGCCTGGCATTGCTGGGCGAAAACTTCCAGGCCGTACCCAAGGCGTTTGTGCACGCCCGCAGCCGCTATGGCAGCCGAATCGTGCAGTACGGCTATGTTGAATCCCGGGAGGACTACCTCAAATGGCTGCAGCAGGGTGCCATCGTGATCAGCACGGCTGAGCAGGAAAACTTCGGCATTGCCGTGGTCGAGGCCATTCGCAGCGGATGCCTTCCGCTGCTGCCGGACCGGCTGGCCTATCCCGAAATTATACCGGGCGACTGGCATCCCCGTGTGTTGTACAGCGATGCGCAGGATCTGGTTCGCAAGCTATTCCGCCTAATCCAGGATTACCCCGACTTTCAGGAAACCCGCCGCGGTCTCTCCAAAGCCATGGGCCGTTTTGCCTGGGAAAATCTGATTGACCGCTACGATCAGGAACTAGAAAATCTGGCCCGAATACCGTCTTAAAGGTACTATGACAGTACTTGAACGAAAAACGCTCCAGTAATGATTTGTTACGGCCGGCCCGGGCCCATACCCCAGCCGGACAGAGCAGGATTTTAAAGTCTCTCCGATCCCTAGATTGATCATACCGATTCAGGCTGGAAAATACTTCATGTATCAGCAGCCATCTCAAATCCGCCTTAGGCGGATTTGAGATGGCTGCTGGTCAATGACCGGGGGTAGCCTGATAACCGCTGTCAAAGCGATAGATAAAATAAGGCTTGTTTTGTTGAATCTTGCCGGCAGACTTCAGAATGACGTGTTGCAGGGCGCTGTCGGTCAGATATACGAAACCGCCGGGACCGAAACTGAAGCCGTCCGGCCAGCGCAGCTTGTGCGGATCTTTGAAGAGGGTGTCCAATTTCCCGTCGGTGCCGACACGATGGATGGCCGAGTTTTCCATGTCCGAAAGATAAATATTGCCGGCATTGTCGGTGGTGATGCCGTCGCTCATGGTGATATCGGCGAATTTTTCCACCCGCCTGCCTATATCTTTCTCCGACCGGTCCGCGTCGTTCAAAGCCGCTGTCGGGACGCGATAAAGCGCGCCGCCGTTGAGGGGGGCATAATAAAGCCACTGACCGTCCCGGCTCAGGGCGATGGCGTCGACGCCGAATTTGAGCGTCAGAAATCCGAGAATCGTAAACCGCTGTCCCCCGATGTGAACGGCATAGGGGCCGTTTATTACCGAAGCGTGATTATGCAGTCGACGGCGGGCCTTTTTGCTGACGGTGTCATAAACGATGATGGCCTGATCCTGGGACCAGATGCTGGTGTCGGCAATGTAGATCCTGCGGCCGTCGGCAGCGACCTGAAAATCGTTGAGCATCGACCCCAGGCCGGCAATGTCCCCGGGAAATGCAAATTCATGAACCTGACTGCCCGTGTCCAGGTCGAAGGCCACCAGGTGCGGGGTGCCGAAGCCGTGTGAGGCGTAGTCCAGCACCCACAGCCGGTTTTGCCGATCGATGCGCAGTGCCAGCGGCGTTTTAAAGATTTGCTGCTGGGCGGCGGCATCCGGATAGGGCTTCGGAACATCCCCTGCCAGTTCGGCAATTTTCACATCCGGACCTGCTTCAGGGTGAAAACTGATAAAAATTCTACCCTGCGGGGAGACGGCAATGTTACCCGGGGGGGCGTCCAGGGCGGCCACGACGTCCAGATCTGTTTCGGTTGAGAGCAGGGGTGTTGTGGAGCGGTTGTCCAATTTTTGATCGGAGGTTGACAGGGCGCATCCGCACACGAGCAAACCGCATATTAGGAAAATGAAAGCAGGCTTTGGATTCATAGCGTTCCGCGGGGTCATGCTCAAAGCTCAACCAAATATTACAATGGGCGCCGATTAGTTATTGCTTTGAGCCGGTTGACTGCGGGATTCGATTTTTTCGAGGTGGCGCATGTGATTGTCGAAGTGGACGTCAATAAAGCGCAGGGTTTCAGCCAGGTTGAGGGGACCGGCGAAGGGATGACGGTAGACCAGTTCGTTCGCGCTTCCGGTGTCCAGTGCATCGATATGGGCGCGGATCTTTTGGCGGGTAGCCTCCCAGCGCTCCAGCAGTTCTTTCAGTGAAAATCGTCCCCGGGGCTCCATGCTTTCATCCGGCACATCCACCAGGATATCTTCGGTCATCACTTTAATAACGATGTGGTAGTTCTTGGCCGATCGGTCCCGGGGATCAAGATTTCCGGTTGAAGCTCCCCCGGTGAATTGCTTGACCATATTTTCTTCTGCCAGCACAAGATGTTCGACGGCTTCCACGATCGACCATTTGTCCGGTCCGGCCTTAAAAGACAGCACGCCGGCGGGCAGCTGATCTAGATGCTGCCGCAGCTGACGGTATTTTTCCTCCAAATTTGCGAATATCTCCCGGATTTCAGAGCTCATGGACCGTTGTTTCCCCCGTTCAAGGGTTTCAGGTTTCAGTAAAAAAATGAATTTTGAATCCTCGTGTGAAACTACGAAAAATCTATCTCACGCAAAGCCGCAAAGCCGCAAAGATGCAAAGGAAATAACTAATATTATGTTTTATCTTGGCGCCTTGGCGTCTTTGCGTGAAAATAAACAGTTTCTTTTTCGATCAGACCGAACGCTTGCGGCGGATCTGTTGAATATTAATGACAAAAAATTGATTAAGATTTGCCTTTATATGTCAATGCTAATAGAACCATAAAATTTGATGCCGGGCTGTTTCCAATAACGATTAACAAATAACCAATAACGTCTGTTCTACTTCTCCATGGCCGTAAAGCCCGAGCGCGCCACCTCGATGATTTTCTCCCGTCCGATTTCCGCCATGAAATTATCGATCACGCCGGATGTCCCCGCCACCTGTGCGACAATCACTTCGTGGTTCTGACGGTCCAGAATCTCGAAGTTGTAGGTCCGGCCCAGACGATCGATGTGGGCGCCGTCGGCCTCGAACTTGACAATCGCCACTTCCCGCCAGAAACTCTGGTCGATATCGAGTTCCTTGGCAGAGATTACTTCGGTTAACTTCTCGATCTGTTTGACCAGCTGATTGGCCTTGTCGTCGCTGTCTTCGCGCAGGGTCAGCGTCATCCGGCTGATCCCGGCCTGCTGGGTCCGGCAGACGGTTATGGTGTCGATATTGATCATTTTCCTGCGGATCAGCATGGAGACTTTGTTGAGCACCCCCGAGCGGTCCAGCATAAAGGCCAGGATGGCGCGTCGTTTGCTTTGTGCTGTGGTCGTCATTGTCAGGTCCTCCTTGATACGATCATATCGGAGATGCCGCCGCCGGCCGGTACCATCGGCAGTACGATCTCACTGGGGTCGCATAAAAATTCCACCATAAACGCCCCCGGGTGTTCGGCCGCCGCCTTGATGGCATCATCGATCTGATCCAGCGTTTCGACTTTGCGGTAAGGGATGCCGTAGGCCCCGGAAATGGCTTCGAAATCGGGGTTTTTCATCGGGGTTCCGGCATAGCGCCCGTCATAGAACAGCGTCTGCCACTGCCGCACCATTCCCAGATAGCCGTTGTTCATCAGAAGAATTTTAACATCGATATTATGCTCCATAATGGCCCCCAGCTCCTGGATGTTCATCTGGAAGCCGCCGTCGCCGCTGATGCTCCAAACGCGCTCGTCCGGCCGGGCCAGCTTTACGCCAACCGCCATGGGCAGCGAGCAGCCCATGGTACCGGCACCGCCGGAGGTGAACCAGCTGTTGGGGGTTTGATAGTTGTAAAAGCGGGCGGCGATCATCTGGTGCTGGCCGACATCGGCAACGATGATGTCCTTGCCCGCGGTGATGTCCGACAGACGGCTCACGATGGTCTTCATCAGAAGTTCGCCCTCTGTGCCGACGCCGGTGTCGATTTCTTCCTGGATGAGGTCCCTGATTTCTGCGCGGTAGTTGTCGATCTGCTCGAACCAGATCCGCCGAGGTCTGGATATCAGTTCGAGGTCGTTGGCCAGGATATTGAGGGCCTCGCCGGTGTCGGCGTTGATGGCGACCGAAGTTTTGACGTTTTTATCGATTTCGGAAGGATCGATTTCGACATGAATGACTTTGGCGTCGCCGCCGAAAAGCGCCAGGTTGCCCGTCACACGATCGTCGAAGCGCATCCCGAAGGAGATCATCAAATCGGTGTTGAGCAGGGCGCGGTTGGCTTCGACGGTGCCGTGCATGCCCACCATGCCGAGGCTCAGGGGATGATCCACCGGGATCGCCGACAACCCATGCAGGGTGAAAGCGATGGGGATATGCGCTCTTTCGGCGAATTTCTGCAGGTTGGGGCCCGCATTGCTGGTGATCACGCCGTGTCCGCAAAGGATGATCGGCCGTTCGCTCTTGTTAATCAGAGCCACGGCTTCTCTGATCCGGTCGCGATCCGGCGAGGGCGAATACAAGAAGCCCGGCAGATCGGGCTTGTAGGTCGCCGGGTCGAAGTGGTAACTGTCATCGGTTTCAAGAAGCTGGATGTCCTTGGGGATGTCGACGATCACCGGCCCGCCCCGACCGGTCCAGGCCACGTAGAGGGCCTCGTGGATGGTCTCTTCGATTTTATCCACGGACACGGGCATGTAGGTTTGCTTGGTTATCGGCATCATCACCCCGACCACGTCGCTTTCCTGGAAGGCGTCGGTTGCAATCACCCCGGTGGGCACCTGTCCGGTAATGGCCAGAAGGGGGCAGGAATCCATCACGGCGTCGGCAATGGCGGTTACCAGATTCATGGCCCCGGGGCCTGAGGTGGCCATGCAGACGCCGGTGCGGGGATGGGAGGTGCCCACCGAAGCGCGCGATATCCCCTGGGCCATGAACGCGGCACCCTGCTCGTGTCGCGACATGATGAACTCGAAGCATTTTTGTTTTTCCATTTCGTCAAAGATCGGCATAATCGCACCGCCGGTGTAGCCGAAGATGTATTTGACGCCTTTGTCTTTGAGGGCCTTGAGGACCAGTTCCTTGCCTTTCATGATTTTAGCTTTCCTTCTTGCGGTTGATTCTGTTATAGGTAATCGGGTTATTCGAGGTACTCGAAACAGCTTTAAGAATCAATATAAACACGAATCGCCGGAGTACAATCTGTATCGAACACTTGACTTGAGACTGCAAAATTGCCACATTAGCTCCTAAAGTCGGCGGAGCATATCAAAAACTCAAAGGGGAAGAGAAGTAATCATGGGAAAAACTCTGTTTGAAAAAATCTGGACCAAACATGTCGTGCGGGAACTGGACGATGGAACGTCGCTGCTGTACATCGACCGTCATCTCGTACACGAAGTCACCAGCCCCCAGGCTTTCGAGGGCATGCGGTTGGCGGGTAGAAACGTGCGCGCACCGCAACTGGCTTTTGCCACCATGGACCACAATGTCCCGACCACCGAGGATCGCCTGGATATCAAGGACCCGATTTCAAGGGCCCAGGTGGAGGCGATGGAAAAGAACTGCGAGGATTTCGGGATCACACTCTACGGCCTGGGCCATGACTATCAGGGCATCGTGCACGTGATCGGGCCGGAACTGGGCATAACGCTGCCGGGGCTGACCATCGTCTGCGGGGATTCGCACACCTCCACCCACGGCGCTTTCGGGGCGCTGGCCTTCGGAATCGGGACCTCGGAAGTGGAGCATGTGCTGGTGACCCAGACCCTCGTGCAGCAGAAGCCGCGATCCTACAAGGTGGAGTTTACCGGCCGGCTGGAGCCCCATGTATTTTCCAAAGACATGGTTTTGAAGATGATCGGTACCATCGGTACCGCCGGAGGTTCCGGCCATGTGCTGGAATACTGCGGGGAGGCCGTGCGCTCGCTTTCCATGGAAGCGCGCATGTCCATTTGCAACATGAGCATCGAAGCCGGCGCCCGGGCCGGGATGATCGCCCCGGACGACACCACGATCGAATATATTACCCGTCGGGAGCGTCCCTACGCTCCCAAGGGAGAAGAACTGGACCGGGCCCTGGCCTACTGGCAGGCCCTTCCAACTGATGCGGATGCAGAATTCGACCAGACCCTGACCATCGACGCCGGCAGCATCGTCCCCCAGGTTACCTGGGGAACCAATCCCGGGATGGTGATGGACATCGACCAGCGCGTTCCAGCTCCGGATTCGGCCCCGGGCTACAGCCGGACGGATGTCGAAAACGCTCTGGCCTACATGGGGCTTGAGCCGGGGGTGAAGTTGACCGACGTCGACGTCGACGTAGTGTTCATCGGCAGTTGCACCAATTCCCGGATCGAGGATTTGCGCCGGGCCGCAGCCATTCTGGACGGTCGCAAAAAATCCGAGCATGTGCAGCTGCTGGTGGTGCCGGGTTCTCACCAGGTTCGCCTGCAGGCCGAAGCCGAGGGCCTGGACCGCGTATTCAAAGCCGCCGGTGCCGAATGGCGCTACGCCGGCTGCAGCATGTGCCTGGGAATGAACCCCGACCAGCTGCGCCCGCAGCAGCGCTGTGCCTCGACATCGAACCGCAACTTCGAGGGGCGCCAGGGCAAAGGGGGGCGCACTCATCTAGTGAACCCGGAAATGGCGGCGGCGGCGGCCGTGGCCGGCAAATTCATCGATATTCGCAAATGGCTGGAAGTCGGGTCATAAAGTATCGTCAGGAGTTGTTGAGGGGAGATCGTGTAGGCTCGACATCGAACGCAGCAACCAAATAGTTATACGTTATTCGTTATCGGTTAATCGTTTCAAAGGAATAAAATCTGTTTGTATTCGCGACCGGCGATATGCCCTGGATTAGGGTGACCAGTGAATCCGAATAACAAATAACAAATAACAATTAACGATTAACATCTCCTTGAGTGTCTGCGCTCAAGGAGAATATGCGAGGAGAATATGGAACCTTTTACTACCCATAGCGGAATTATTGCGACCCTCAACCGGGCCAATGTGGACACCGATGCCATCATCCCCAAGCAGTTTTTAAAATCGATAAAACGCACCGGCTACGGGCCGAATGCGTTTTTCGACTGGCGCTACACCCCGGACGGTGAGCCCGAGCCGGGCTTTGAACTCAACCAGTCGCGGTTTGAAGGCCGTTCCATCCTGGCGACGCGCAACAACTTCGGCTGCGGCTCCAGCCGGGAGCACGCTGTCTGGGCCCTGGTCCAGGACGGCTACCGGGTGGTCATCGCGCCCTGGAAGGAGATCGGGGGACAGCGCATACCGGCCTTTGCGGATATTTTTAGAATCAATGCCGTCAAAAACGGCATGCTGCCGGTCGAGTTGTCGGAGGAAGAAGTCGACGCCATTTTTGAAATGGTTGCCGCAAACACCGGACTGCAGGCGGCCGTCGATCTGGAGAAACAGCAGGTGAAAATCCTGGGAGCCGGGTCGGCGATCTATCATTTCGAGATAGAGCCCGGGGCCAAAGAGCAGCTGCTCAAAGGTCTGGATGATATCGACCGCACGCTTTTGTATGAAGCCGATATCACCCGGTTCGAAGAAGAATACGACCTCTACGCCTTGTAGCCGCGCGCAAACGTTTTGAGACAGCTTCTATTTATTTTGCCGCCGAAAATCCGGTCCTTTGGGCAGGTCAGAGATAATCGGCTATGCTTGCTGTATAGGTTATTTATGGTTTCAGGTGTCAGGTGTCAGTAGAAAATAAATTATGAGTCCTGAATCCAGATTGGGTTGATGCAGGAAGCCACCAGCGGTGAAAGAAAAGTCATTGATGAACGATTTCGATCAATCGGATCGACCTCAGTTGCTGAAACCTCGTGTGAAACTTAATCGAAAGAAAACCGCAGAATGTCGAATATCGAACCGCAGAATTTCGAAGGGAGGTATCGCTTCGCTCTGTCTATAACCAATTAAAATCGATAGAATTCCTTACTTCGACATTCGCTTTTTAAAGTTTCTTTTCCGATCAAACTGGACGCTAGGGGCCAGAGCCAGGGCTGACACCTGACACCTGAAACCCGACACCTGAAAACGGGCGGCAGAAGTTGTCACCTTCATCATGCCCTAAAAACTACCAAAGCCGAGTTCTCTAATCTCGCCTCCCTACTCGTCCGTGACGCAACCCTCCGAGGCCGACTTGACATTCTTGATATACTTGTGCAGGGTTCCGCGGGCTGCCTTGTAAGCCGGAGCCGTCCAGGCTTTACGCCGCTCTGCCAACTCCTCATCGTTCAACGCTACGCTGAGGGTGTTCTGCTCGGCATTGATTGTAACCAGATCGCCGTTGGCCACCAGGGCGATGGGGCCGCCCGCCTGGGCTTCGGGGGTGATGTGACCCGCGATAAAACCGTGGGAGCCTCCTGAGAAACGGCCGTCGGTAAGCAGGGCGACATCCTTGCCCAGTCCCGCCCCCATGATGGCCGAGGTGGGAGTCAGCATTTCAGGCATACCGGGACCCCCCTTGGGCCCTTCGTAGCGAATGATAATGACATCGCCTTTCTTGATGCGGTCATTTTCGAGGGCCTCCAGCATCTCTTCCTCCGAATCGAACACATTGGCCGGACCGGTGAAGGAGAGTCCTTCCTTGCCCGTTATCTTACCCACAGCCCCTTCCGGCGCCAGGTTGCCCCGCAGGATCTGAATGTGTCCACTCTTATGCACCGGGGCCTCCAAAGGACTGATGATTTTCTGACCCTCAGCCAGAGACGGCGTGTCTTTTAAATTCTCGGCCACGGTTTTGCCGGTAACCGTCAGGCAGTCCCCATTCAGGCGACCTTCTTCGAGCAGGTATTTCATCAAAGCCGGGATGCCGCCGACAGCGTCCAGGTCTTCCTGAACATAGATCCCGCTTGGTTTCATGTCGGCCAGCAGGGGGGTGCGGTCGCTGACCCGCTGAAAGTCATCGATGGTCAGTTCGACACCGGCTGCCCGCGCCATGGCGATCAGATGCAGCACCGCATTGGTCGAACCTCCCAGGGTGGTCAGGACCACCATCGCATTTTCAAACGCCTCCCGGGTCATAATATCCCGGGGCTTGATATCCTCTTCGAGCAGACGCCTGATGGCGGCGCCGACCTCGCGGCACTCGGTCTGTTTTTCGCTGGATTCGGCCGGGCGGCTGGCACTGAAAGGCAGGGACATGCCCATGGCCTCGATGGCCGACGCCATCGTGTTGGCGGTGTACATGCCGCCGCAGGCGCCGGCGCCCGGGCAGCTGTTTTTGACGATTTCCTGGCGGCGCTGCTCGTCGATGGTGCCGGCAAGGTACTCACCGTAGCTCTGGAAAGCCGAGATGATGTCCAGCTTGGCATCGCCCAAGTGACCGGCCCGGATGGTGCCGCCGTAAACCATCAGCGACGGCCGATTGATGCGGGCCATGGCCATCAGGCATCCGGGCATGTTTTTGTCGCAGCCCGGCAGCGAGATGTTGGCATCATACCACTGGGCGCACATGACCGTTTCGATGGAGTCGGCGATCAGATCCCTTGATTGCAGCGAATAGCTCATGCCCTCGGTACCCATGGATATGCCGTCGCTGACCCCGATGGTATTAAAACGCAAACCCACCAGCCCGGCGGCATCAACCCCTTCCTTGACCTTGGCGGCCAGTTCATTTAAGTGCATGTTGCAGGTGTTGCCTTCGAACCACACACTGCTGATGCCCACCTGGGCTTTGTCCATATCCTCTTCGGTCAGCCCGGCACCGTAAAGCATGGCCTGGGACGCTCCCTGGGATTTTGGACCGGTGATGCGTGAACTGAATTTATTAATTTTCTGTGCCATTGGAACCCCTCTCTCTGTGTTTGATGTTGTTCATTGGTGACATACGATTTCAGTTCTATGAATAAAATAAGGCTAATCTTCCATGAGCTTGTAATTTTGCATTAATTTCAGAGTCATGGAGTAGTGGAGTATCGGAGTGCCGGAGTAATGGAATGAAGACCGCAGCGCCGGCCACCTGATTGCAACACTCCAAGCGCCGTCACTCCAGTGCGCCATTATCGATAGGTTCTCGGACTTTTATTAACCCTCGGTATTTCTTGATATTGTTTATAGTTAGGTACTATTTTAAATCACAACGCCAGGATTTCCATCGCGAGATTTTTCCATTCGGTTTCCAACGGGATGTCCGGCCGTGACCGGCCGGCCCGCGAGTACCAGTAGTCTGCATTCCACAGAACGCCTTCTTCCCGGTGCAGATAGGCGTGCACGGCGCTGCCCTGGCGGGTGGGAATCTCCTGGGCAATCGCGTGGGCCCGGTCCCAATCGCCTTTTTTGTCCCACCACAGGGATGTCAGCGTTTCGGCAAGCTGCGCTGGTGGCTGTTCGTTGGCCAGGCTGGCGAGAAATTCATCCAAGGTCATGGTGCCTCCTGATCACTGCAATTGCTCGTCGACAATTCAAAAATGTGCCGCTGGTAAAATGAAGCGCCGGAATACGGGAGTGCAATATTACTCCGCTTGATGTAGCACGCCGAAATTCTTAAAGTCAATATCGACCTTTCCGGCCGCGACCAACCGGGGCGGAGCCGCAACGCAAAAACGCCCGCAGCTCTCAATTCGTTTGCCAATAATGCTCAACTAAGGTATGAACCAGTTCTCTGCTGGATAGTCAAAATTAAATAGACATTAAAGCGTTCGAGCCGGTCACCAGGATTGTGCTGACTGAAAAGCGGCTTTCGGCGTTGGAGGTATACTTCAATATTCTAAAACTGATATGTCATCCCGCGAAGCGGGGGCTTACGGCGTTAGGTCAAGGTTTATTTTCGATTTTATTTTCTGCCCCGTGCCCAAGAAATGGCTAAATTCTCCCGGTCCCTGTGTCGGCCGGTCGGTTTCACATTCTTCGTCGAGGCGGGATTTTTCAAGGAGTCAAGGTGAGAGGAAAGTACTTCTACGGTTACAATATTGTGGCAGCCGGTTTTTCCATTCAAGGCGTCGTTATCGGCATTCTGTTTGCCTACGGCGTTTTTTTCAAGGAGTTTCAAGCCGAATTCGGCTGGTCCCGGGCGACGATAGCGGGCGCCTCATCCCTGGCCTTCTTAATCATGGGCGCCGCCGGGGTACTGGCCGGCCGGCTCAACGACCGGATCGGCCCCAGAATACTGATCGCCTTTTCCGGCTTCGCGCTGGGGGCCGGCTACCTGCTGATGTCCTTCATGCAGGCCCCCTGGCAGCTCTATTTGATTTATGGGCTGCTGGTCGGTGTGGGCTACTGCACCCATGACGTCATCACCCTGTCGACCATAGCGCGCTGGTTCGTCAAACGCCGGGGGATGATGACCGGTATCGTCAAGGTGGGCACCGGCTGCGGTCAGCTTTTCGTGCCCCTGATTGCCACAGCCCTGATCGCCGCCTTCGGATGGCGCCCTTCGTGCCTGATTATCGGTGCGGCCGCCCTGGCATCCCTGGTGGCTCTGGCCCAGCTGATGCGCCGGGACCCCCGCAGCATGGATTTGTTACCCGACGGCGGCAGCGGCGTTTCCAACGGCACCGTCACCGTTGACGATGAGGTCGGCCTCACCCTGGCCGAGGCCGCGCGGACGCGTCAGTTTTGGACCCTGTGTATCGGAGAGTTCGCCGTTTTTTCCTGCCTGCTGACCGTCGTCGTCCATATTGTGCCCCATGCCCGGGATTTGGGGCTGCAGCCGGCTATTGCGGCCGGTGTTCTGTCTACCATCGGCGGTGTCAGTATGCTGGGTCGTTTGGCCATGGGGACCGTCAATGACGGCATTGGGGGCAAGCGTTCCCTGTTGATCTGTTTTACGATACTGACCTGCGGACTGATCTGGCTGCAGCTGTCTACGGCGGCCTGGATGTTATATCTTTTTGCCGTGATCTACGGTTTTGCCCACGGTGGATTGTTTACGGTCATGTCACCGATGGTGGCCGAGATGTTCGGCACCGGCTCACACGGGTTGCTGTTTGGCATTGTTTTGTTCAGCGGAACGCTGGGCGGCGCGATGGGTCCGTTGATGGCCGGGTACATATTCGATCTAACGGGAAGCTACGGCCTGGTCTTTGTCATACTCACCGCCATGGCCGTCGGCGGCTTCCTTCTGATTGCCACCTTGCGACCGCCGAAGGTGGAAATTTGAGTTGGTGTTGCGTTCTACATTTAAATTACAAAACCCAGCTGGAGTTTAAAGTTGCTCCAACTCCAACGTTCAACTTACTAAATCCCAAATTCCAAATCATAAATTCCAAATAAATTTCAAATCCCAAACAGGTCTTCGAATGCAGTAGATCGGTCGTATCGGATGCCTTAAATAAAATCGGTCTGGCCTTGACGGGAGCCGTATTATTCCAGAATCCGAGCCCGGCAGATGTGGTTGTTTTGGTCATTGAAAGTTGGAATTTGGATCCGCCTGCGGCGGATTTGTTATTTGGTGCTTGGGATTTAACCCATGCAGGTGTACTGCTTGGTTTAATACCCATTCTGACTTTGATAATATATTTTTGGGACACATCAGCAGATGCTGCTAGGCATCCGCTATCAGTCGATCGAAGGCTTCCACGCTCACGGCCGGACAGCTGGAAAAGGCGATGCCGGTCAATTTCTGCAGGGCTACGGAGGCCTTGATCGCGTCCTCGATCCCCGGCAGTGAAACGCAGAACAGCAGGTCGTATTCACCGAGCAGCGCATGCATGGCCGTAATTTCACCGCCCAGCTTTTTGACTTCGGCGACAGCCTGCTGGGTTCTCTCGATGCTGATTTCCTTGATGGCTTCGGAAGTGTATTTGCCGAACATAAAAAATGTAGCCATGGTTTGTCTCCTTTCGTTTCTCTTCAGTTGAAAAGTTGGACCACTCTGTGGTAATTTAGACCGCCATGAAGGCACTACTGGAATATCTTTATCACTTCAGATTACTGTACCTGATATTTGCCGGTCTGTTTTTTTTTCTGGTCAGCATCACCTTCAACCTCATGTTTGTCCCCATGCTCGATATGCCCGGACAGTGGTGCCAAAAATGGCATCAGAGCAAAATCGGGCAGCGGACCCAGGACGAATGCATCGAATTCAGTTCACGTGAAAACGAATTGAAATATCATCACAACCAAAAAATGGAAGAACGGCTGACGGGCAAAATGTACGGCCTATTTATTTCCGCCGTCCTGCTTACATTTGCAATTATGCTGCTCAGTCCCGGCAAAATCGTCGACCACCGCATAAATTTCGAAAATTACTCCGGGGCCGTCGCCATCGCTGTTTTTTACGGGATTATCATCGGCATTCTTCTGCCGGTTGTCTTTGAGGCCCTGCTGCCTGCTTCCGAAGACTGGCTGCCGGCCGAATTTTATGAAATTAGACAGGCCAGAATAGAATGGGTGCTGAAAAACATTGCGGCCGCGTCGACACCGGACTGATTTTCGGGTTGCGCAGCGGCAGATGATGCGACCGCTGCCCCTGCCCGGCTTGCCATTTTCCGGGCCTGTCTGTCCTGCCCCAGTCGGCTCTCAGATGTCGTCCGACCTCGAGTTCATTCCCAGGTAGATGGCGGTGATCGCGATGATGACCCCGATCCAATTGACCGGCGAAGTCTCGCGTTGAAACAGCAGGACATCCCAGACAAATGCCAGGCTGGGCTGAAGCAGCAGGAACAACCCGGCCAATGATGCCCGGATGCGGGGCAGGGCGTTGGATATGAGAATCCAGCCGATGGCCTGGGTCGTCAAGCCAAGCAACACCAGGGCGGTCCAGCTGCGGGGATCCGGGATGACAAATGAATCACCGCCGCGAGCGACCTCGATCCCCAGGAAAAAGGCGGTTGCAAACGATACCAGCGTCATACCGTAAAAGGTAATGGTCCCGCTTTGACCGGACTGGAGTTTTCGCAGCGCCACCAGAAAGCCCGCATAGGCCACCGCTGTCGCCAGGCCGAGATAAACACCGCTTTTATATTGGCTCCCCAATTGACCCCATTGAATTCCGACCACCAGAAAAAGCCCCACAATTGCCATGAAAATCGCCAGGACGAATCTGGCGCTCAGCTTCTCTCCCCAAAAAACCACACCCAGGCCGGCTAATAAAAACACCTGAAAATTCCCCAAAATCGTGGCCAATCCGGGACCGATGTAATGAATGCTTTTGTGCCACAGAAACAGGTCAAGGGTCAGGAGGATGCCGCACAGCAGGACGAGCCGAAGACGCTGCCATCCCGGCCAGGTGATTTCCTTTTGCCACCAGGCGGCCATTAATAGGAAGATGCCACCGAACAAGGCCCGATAAAAAGCCGATACCGTCGGGGCGACATGGGCCACTTTTACCCACACACCGGAAAAGCTGATCATGACGGCGCCGGCAGTCAGGTGCAGAACGGCAGTATTTTTTTGCAGCCCTTTAAGATCGATGGACTCGTAAAAAGTCAAATTGATTCCCTCCGGTGGCCCTCTTCCCGAAAGGAAAAATATCGCTTCCCAAGCCGACTTTTTACGAGGCTGTCAAGGGCGCCTGACAGCTGCGCGATGAGTGGGTCGATCATATTCACAACAGGCCGTTTAGACAGCTGATCCGCCGGCCGCTATTTAGAATCAGCTTTGAGAGTAATATGTCTGTAAATTTTAAGCAACAGTACCAGGGTCGGGGTTAAATGAAAAACCAGATCGAAGTATCAATCGGCCGGTACAAATTGCCCGCTATCAGCATAGAAAGCTTTTCCAGGGCGTGGGGTACCGGCCGAAAAGGTGCCAGCAGCATCAAGACCGCCAGGGGTACGATGACACCGTAAGATAGTCTGTCGAGCATGGCCGCCATTGTGCTGGATTAATCCTTGGCTGAGGTTAAGGCTTCCAGGACCTTGGCCGGGTGGTCCGCCGCCTTGGCCACCTTGCGCCAGTGCTTTTTGACCTTGCCGTCCGGTCCCACCCAGACGGTGGACCGGATCACACCTTTGGTGACTTTGCCGTACATCTTTTTTTCACCGAATGCCCCGTATTTTTCCATCACTTTTTTTTGGGGGTCGCACAGCAGCGTAAAGGGTATGTCGTGGTCGCTGATGAATTTCTGATGGGATGCCTCGCCGTCCGGGGAGACACCCAGTATGATCGTACCTGATTTTTGGAATTCGCCATACATGTCACGGAATCCCTGGGCTTCCTTCGTTCACCCGGAAGTGTTGTCCTTGGGATAAAAATATACGACCACGTTTTTACCCCTGAAATCTTTCAGGGACACCTTTTCACCGTTGGCGTCGGGCAGGGTGAATGCCGGTGCAGTCTTTCCTTCTTCAATGGCCATGGTTGCCTCCTGTAATATTTAACGTGTAGATTCTATAATTGTTACTAAACCAATCATGAAATCTTTTCGATTTCGAGGTGCTCCCATTATTAGCTGAAAAATCTGTTTAATCTGCGAAATCTGTGGACTAAAAGTTTGTTTGGCTGCCGCTCCGCCGTGCTGTGTCATCCGGGGGTCAGATTCCCGACGTCGGTTGTGGAGCTAATCCAGCAGGGGCACGGATTTGGTGGATTTGTCATTTTGCGACGGAATCCGCTCATAAGCCTCGGCCGCCACGCTTTCCAGCCGCTCCTCGTTCAAACCGTCGGCCAGCGGTGCGTAGTAAATGGCCAGCTTATACTCCGGCGGGTTCACCTCCTTCATTTTCAGCTTTATTTTTACCGCATCATCTTTCCAGCGGTAAACGGTTTGCTTTGTTTCAGGATAACGAGTGGTTTTAGGCTTGCCGTGTCTGGCCGCAAACTGCCGTTCGAGCTGGGAGAACTGGTCGGGTGACCGCAGCTTGATGAATACGGCAAAGAACCGGTCCCTGTAAAATCCATAAAAAACACCGGGAACCGGCTGGTTGGCGGACTGATAAACCATGTTGGAATTGGCATAGTATGCTGCCGGTTTGGTTTCATGCACTTTGGTCAGCTGATCATATTCCGAAAGGGCGCTGCCCCATTTCATGCCGTGGATTCCCTGCTGGATGTCGCCGGCAAACACCGGTATTGCCAACCAGAAGATAAGGCCCAGACCCATTGCAAACTTGCGGTAATTCATAACAAGCACCTCCTTTTGCCTCAACGGTTCCGACGGTTCTAACGGTTTCAGCCTAAGGACAACCTATGGTTCTATTGGGCAGCAGATCTTCCTGCTATCCGGTTGTCCAAGGGACGGCCACCCAAAAAATGGCCATCAATATATGGATGTCAATTGCTGAAAACCACTTAAAGCGTTTTGATTTTACGGTAATAGGAATCCGACAGGTATATGGCCGCCAGGGGATTGTGGCCTGTCACGCGATCCTTGACCGCCAGTACGGTTGTGGGGGCCTCGGCGTGCTTGAAAAACAAGGCGTCGTGACCGACGCACAATCCGAGCAGAATGTTGAGCTCGGTACGGGATCGATTTAAAAGTTGGGCCTGGAAAATCGGATTGCACATGGCCTCATCCGTGCCCCTCTGTACTTTGTCCGCATCGGTGATGCCGACCGTCTCCTTGGGGGTGCGCCCCGCTTTGCAGAGAACCGAAACCACTTCAAAACCGCGACCCGTGAGAATCTGCTCTACGACCGTCGCCTCTTGCGCCAGACCGGAGCAGAACGCCATTCCCAGGCGATGGTAATTCATCTTTTCGGCAAACTCATAGATTTCGACTATCCGGGTTTTGGTAGGCTGCAGAACATAGGGCTGCTGGTCGCGGTTGGCATAGCAGGCCGCTTCCTGGATGGAGGCCTTCTGGGCAAACTCATAGGTTTCGGGCAGCTGGTACTCGCGGTTGGCTTCCGCCAGGGCCTCGGTTTGGACAAGGGTGGGGCAGTTTTTGGCCCCTCTGCCGTCGCTGGTTCGGCAGATTCTGTCGGTGAGCTCGATTCCGCATTGAGCGCATTGGCTGAGAGATTTCGATGTTGGTTCGGACATGGCAAAAGCTCCTTGATAAGGTACAAATTAAGTGCTGGTATCAGGCCCACCGTCCTTCAAACAATCCGCGTGGCAGGCATTGGGATTTGAGTTAGCTTCTAATACACCCGGAGCACGGATGCAAGCCCTTTGAGCCAGCCGCTGCGACGATCACAGGGAAAATCGGCCTGAATCAGGCAAACGCAACCCCCATGGCTGCCGCAGGAGAACGCGACCGAATCTTCATCAGAATAATTTTATATACGTGAGGGATCGGGGCGTTATTCAATCCCAGCTATGTCCGGCCGGGGTATGCGCTCGCCCCAGCCGTAACCATATGATCGCGCAACTTGGGTACGGCAGCTATCCCGCGTCGATTGGATCCGTGCCCGCCCCAGAAGACAGTTTTCACGATAGCGATAATCGTCTCTGCCTGTCCGGATCCGGCGCAGGGGATAGGGGGCGTGTACGCAGTCCGGTACGAATTGGTTACGGCTGGGGCGAGCGCATACCCCGGCCGGGCACCGCGTCAGACAGCGCCGGGCGATTAAATAGTAGTTTAGGTAATTGCGGAGAAACTCCCCGGCTCCTCATATAAATATCACACTCTTAGATTGAATTTATTGGATCATATTTAAACTTGACCAAATCAGTAGGATTTATTATAATTCAGACTCGCGCATTATTTTGATTATTGTGGTTATTGGTGCCTTTTTTCCGATGAATCGACGCATTCAAAAAATATTCATACCGATCCTGGCCTGCCTTTTCGGCCTGAACCTGGCCGTCGGCGGCAGCGTGCCCGCCGATCCTTGTCCACCTTCGCTGTGTCCCAGCGGAGTGATGGAAATGGACCACCATAACGGCATGATCGATTTTACGCGGCCGATGCATGGGTGCGGCGAAGACTGCAATAACATATTTTGTGACCTTTTGAAGGATCCGTTTCAGGAGGCCAACGCGGTCAGTTCATCCTCGTTTCCAGGATCCCATTATCCGGTTATTGCTGGAACAGTGGATGTCATTGGCCAACTCGGATTCAGGGCTTCCTCCACCGAATTCCAGCCCCCGGTGACAGAATCCGGGGCGGCGCGTCAGATTCCCCTCTACATCGAACATCTTTCCCTGATCATTTGAAGCCTGCTGTTCTCCCCCAGATTTAAGTTATCCCTATCCGGATACGTCCAATTCAGGTGAACCGGATCGGAATAGGCCTAATATTTGCTGATACCGCTTTACCAGCGTCACTTCCGGAACACGGGAGGGCGGTTTAGTGGTCATATTCACAAGCGTTCGGGTTATGAAACGCTTTCTTATACCAAAGATGTGAAAATGGAGGTTTCACGAAATGAAAATATCCGATTGGATCGCGGACAACAAAATTCTTGTTTTCATTCCCATACTGGCGGTGCTGGTGGCATTCGGGATTGTAGTGGCCTACAGCGGCAGCGGCAATGCCGATGTCGCCGTACGGGCGGCAGAGCCGTCTTATCCCAAACCAGTCATCGAAACCGCTGAGGAGCCCAAGGCCGCCAAAGCGGCCGCCCCGCCGGCTGCTGCCGAAGCGCCGGCCGCTGCAGAGATGGCGTCCGAAACCGCCAAGGCGGTATTCCAGGTCGACGGCATGTCATGCTCCGGGTGTATTTCTACCATCAAATCGAGCCTGGCCGGCTATGAGGGCATCCAGGACATCATCGTCAATATTTCCGGGGGTACGACCGAAGTGTACTACGACGGCAGCAAGATTAAAGATCCCGCCCGTCTGGCGTCATCGATTACCGCCAGCGGCTATCCAGCCCAGGTCAGCCGGGTTTTGACCGCCGACCAACTGCGGGAGGAAGAGGCCGTTTCGGCAGCCCGCGCCAAAGTTTACATCGCTTCCGTCGGGGGATGGGATATTTCCCGCACGGACTTCGACACCGAACTGGCTTTCGCTGTCAATCGCTACAAGAAAGCCTACGGCCAAAAGGTTTTCTCCGGCAGCCGCGGGCAAAACGTTCTGGACAGCATTAAAGCCCAGGTGGTCTCGCGCCTGATCAACGAAGGCATTCAAATGCAGGAGGTCCAGCGGGTCGGCTACCGGATAGACCCGAAATTTTTCGACCAGGAATTCGACAGATTTCTGGAACAAAAAAATATCGATCCCGAGGGGCTCAAGACCTCGCTGGAGAAAAACGGCTATCCTTTCGGGTATTTTATGAAAAAATTTGAAAACCAGGTCTTGCTGCGTCACTATATCGAGAATCAGGTATTGGCCCATGCCGCCAGCGACTACGACAAGCAGCAGCAGTATCTGGCCTGGTATAACAACGCCCGCTCCCTGTCCAAGGTGACGATCTATGACAAGCAGCTCGAGCGCCTGACCCAGAATCAGTCGGCCGGCGGGGGCTGCGGCTCCAGCTGCAAAAGCTGAAATAATTCAGCATATTATAAAATTTATAACCCGGCGATGGCAATCACTGGAAAAAACAATCCGGACGCCGGGAGCATCCGTTGGCATCCAATACTGCACCGGGGCCCGGGGAATCTATCGACTTATGCTTGACTTGCTAGTATTCTGTCCGAGAAATAAGATAAAAAATAATTTTGACGAATCTAGCATGATATCCGATCGTCATCCCCGCGCAGCGCCTGCCCCAGCGCAGTCAGGGGCGGGCAACCGGGCGCCTTTGAGCTGGACTCCCGCGGGAGTGATCCTCATTTTATAACTTACTTTGTGGGACAGGATACTAGTTTAATCGATAGGATGAGCTGAAGAAACTTCCAACAGAGGATTGCGGCGCGAGAAAGGCCGGTGCAGAAATTAAGCCGGCCTAGTAGTCAGGACGCTATCATCACTTTTTTTTCCGGCTGGGTTTAATCCTTTTTAATAATTCCCAATCCGGCAGGGTCGTCAACCCCCCGACAACGCCTGCCAGGTAGCTGGGCAATGGAATATTGAATGTCGACCGCCAGAATACCCCCACAAGAAAGCTGGCCGCCAGCATTGCGATCAAGGTTATAGCCAAGCGCTGCCAAAAAGGCATATGCACCTCCTTTATTTTGAAAACAACCGGGGAAACATTTTCACTTCGCTGAAGTATTCCACAATGACGAATACGATAATGATGGCGGCGCCGACGATCAAGACAAAACCGGTAGCGTCACCGCCGGCTGGAAGATCCACGATTTTTTCTGAAATCAGCTCCAATTCATCGTCAGACAGGCTGTCGATGCGGGCTTTGGCTTCACCAGGATCGATACCCCGGGCCACCAACTCCTTTTGGATCTCTTCGCGGGACATCAGATCATGGAGATAGTCACGGGTGTCTTGATGGCGATCCGGCATCAGCAGATTCTTGGTTCCGACCATGGCCGCCGAGGCGCAGTGGTAATAGGGGGGAGCTAACAAAAAGATGACCGCCAGAAAAATACCGGTCGGCCTTAGAGCTTTGCGAATAGATTTCATACACCATCCTTTGCACGTTGGCCGATGGGAGCGTTATGCAGGAGCGATCCTGTAATCCCATCTGAGAAAACTTGGCCAAGTTCGTATCACAAACAATTCAACTGCGTCAATGGTTATGCTGATCTGCTCTTACACTGAAAAGCTGGTGCTCTGCAATAGGTCAGAGCAAATCGGCTGTGCCGCGCGGCTTTTTTGATACCCGCTAAAACCAAAACGGTAGCTGTTTATTGAGTTTGCTGCGTTGAAATTAAGGTTTCGGGAATTATATTTTGGAAGTGGTTAACGGATTCCCATGATCATGGGCATCCGCACTGCTGTTCGACCTTGCGGGTGAAACAAGCTGAATGGGGTTGGATGGCGATCACTATAGATTGAAAAAAGCCCCAAAGGAGTCAATCCCATGTCACAACCTGTAAGAATATCGGCCGAAGAAACCAGAAAGCGGGTAAGCGCCGGTTCAGCCTTGCTCGTCTGCGCCTATGACGACGATGAAAAATTTAAGAACAATCATTTGCAGGGCGCCATCGCGCTCAGCGAATTCAAGTCCAGACTGTCCTCGCTCTCCCAGGACCAGGAAGTCATTTTCTACTGCGCCTGAGACAATGAAGCCAGCGCTGCCGGTCAGGCAGAAAAATTATTAAACGACGGCTATCCCAATGCCCTGGTGTTGGGTCAGGGTGTCCAAGGCTGGAAAAATGCCGGCTATTTGATAGAATAAAAGCCAAAAAAGGATAGACGCTGAATCGGGCCTTGATCCGCGGATATGTTGATGGTTATTAGAAATCGGTGAAATCCTCCTTTTATAACTCAGTGAGGGACATTCCATAAAGATAGATTTCATGCCTTTGAAACGATTAACCAATAACGATTGACAGATAACAACCAGTGGACTTGCAGCTGAATTGGTGAAAGATCGTAGCTGCTTTCTTAAACTTTTTGTTAAGGCAGAAACAGATCTTGTCTATGAAAATCCCGACAATCGGCCTGATGTTCGTCTTATTTGCCACCACGTTGGCTAAGGCGGAAGTTTACGAAGTGTTGGTAGTGGCGAGTGCCGAAGCCGGTGACAACTTAAGAATCGCCGAATTCGAAAAGGATGTCAGGCAGTTCAACGGGCTTCAGCACCGGGGATACACGGCCGCCAAACCATATTTTAACGTCCTGCATTTGCCGAGTGGGGAGGTCTATTTTGTGTTCGGCTTCCGGGATGAAGTTCAAGGCATTCGCCGGCGCTATTATACCCGTACGATCAAAAACCTCCAGCGTCTGAAATCCAACGGTGAACCCAGATATCCCGGTATGCGCTGGGTACCGGTGGCAGATATTCGGCAGTTGCTGAATGGCCCATGAAGCAGGCTGATGGCATTTGCTCCGGCCTCTGCCCACCGTTTTCTCGTGTGAAATTACAGTGAGTTATAAAGCAAACCGCAGAACCGCAGAATCCTCCTCCGGCGGACAAGTGTCGAATAACGAATTTCGAAGGGAGGTATCGCTACGCTCTATCTATACTTACTTAAAATCGATAGAATTCCTTACTTCGACATTCATTATTCGATATTCGCTTTTCTCTCGTTTCTTTTCCGATCAGACTGGACGCTTGCGCCAGCGGAAACCGCTCGCAGGATTCTACCAAGACCCCCTACTTGGTTAAGGTGAGCTTGCCATTAGCAGAAAATTCACAACGTATAATTGACCGCTATTTCTGGGACAGGATACTAGCCTGATTTATAGATTTTATCGACAAGATCCGCGAACCAGGGCGGTCTTTGGAACACAATATAGATGAGGGTCATCCCAAGGATCGGCACCGGGATCAGCATATCAACAAGGCCCAAAAAAATAAGGCCCACCAGGGTTTTGGTTTTGATGCTCATAAGATTGTATCTTCCTTTCCACGAACTCGGCATTGGACCTGGCCAGAATCCCCCTGGAGTAGTAGATGTTGTCCTCCATGCCAGCCCGGATGTGGCCGCCCATGACCAGGGCCATCATGGACATGGGCAGATGTCCTTTGCCGATGCCGATGACGGACCAGGTGGAGCCGGCTGGAATATATTCATGCAGATTTAAAAGGGATTTCGGCGTTGCCGGCGCGCCCCAGGGAGATCCCAGCACCAGTTGGAAGTGGGCCGGCGGCTCTAATTTGTTTTCCTCCAGCATGCGCAGCGCGGTGATGAGCATCCCGAGATCGAATACCTCCGTTTTATCCCTTCCTCGGGCCTGTGTCTATCATCTCGAATTTTGCAATGTCAACGAGATTGGGATATAGACTTGGTAAAAGAACTGTATTTTACACCTGTTGCCTGCAGATAATCGGCAAAAATTGTAAATGGGCGAGGGCAGCACCATGAAATCCATTACCACCATCGGCTGTGTCGGCGCCGGTCTCATCGGCCAGGGCTGGGCAACCCAGTTTTGTTCCGCCGGCTATGATCTGGTTTTATACGACGTAAACAACGCTGTCCTCGAGAGTGCGTTGGGTCATATCGAATCGAATCTAACATTTCTTGAGGCCCATGAATTCATCGGCAGGGGAGAAACTGCCGGCGCCTTGAAAAGAATCAGGACCACCTGCAGTTTGGCTGAAGCCGTCGGCCATGCCGACTACGTTCAGGAGTCGGTGTCCGAGAACTATGCTGTCAAAAAGCAAATTTTCAAAGAAATGGACCTCCTGGCGCCGGCCGGTGTCATTTTGGCGAGCAGCTCGTCTGGCCTGCTGATGACCGAAATCCAGAAGGCGGTGGCCTTACCGCAGCGCTGTGTACTGGTCCATCCTTATCTGCCGGTTTATCTTATGCCCCTGGTAGAGGTGGTGGGTGGGCGGCAGACCACACCGGATGCCCTCGCGACTGCCTGCGACCTGATGGAAACCGTCGGCAAGGTACCGGTACTGCTGCAAAAAGAGGTTTCCGGCTACATTGTCAACCGTCTCCAGGCGGCATTGCTGCGCGAGGCCATCGACCTGGTGGACAGTGGGGTGGCCAGTGCCGAGGCGGTGGACAAGGCCTTTCGTCTGAGCCTGGGGCTGCGCGGTCCCCTGCTGCGCGCCCACCTGGCCGCCGACGGAATCGAGCGTTTTTTCGAAAATTATGCCGCATCCTATCGCCGGCGCTGGGAGAGCATGGCCGTCTGGAACGCGATTCCAGACCGGGCCGCCGCCGCCGTTGCCAAAAGCGTCAATACAATGGAATCGGTTCGAACCAAATCATTGCCCGAACTAAAAACCTGGCGCGACGAGATGCTGGTCAAAATTCTCAAACTCATTGACAACGGCAAGCCGGGACCCTGAACCCGACCGCCAGCATATTGGAATAATGGAATGCTGGAGTGCTGGAATAATGGGTTAGTGGAATGATACCTGTGTTTTTAGGGCAACAGCACGGATCAGAAATTTAAATCGGACCATCATCCGCTTATAATTCCTCAATACCACCAATTTCCGCGGCGTTTAAGGTGAACATCACACCTTTGGGGTGGAATCGAAGCCGGCACCTGCCGCGGTGTCGCTTAGCGAAGATGGGTCTGCAGGGCCAAAATCTTTGCCTATTCATATTGTTTGCCGATCATCCACCTCCGCTCTCTACCGTCTGTCTTCCGTTCCCTGCTTGCCCTGCGAAGCCTGAAAGGCGAAGCAGGGTCATCTGTTTTCTGTTATTGAGAAGGCAAGGTCGCCAGGCCCAGCCCGGTAATGGCCTTGTAGGGATCGGTTACCCCTTCTTCGAAATCATCAGCCGCAAACCACATGTAAAGGGTGCCCTCGTGTTCCAGGACGCTGGGGGCGCGCACATGCCAGCGCGACCAGCGGTTTTCGGTGGGCAGGATTACATGATGGGATACCGGACTGAAATTGATGCCGTCTGAACTCACGAAGCGCGATATGCCGCGGTGGACCGATTTGCCGTTGATGGTTCTGTAGTTGGCGACGTACAACTCCAGCCTGTTATCGACGGGCACCACCCAGGGGGTCGTAAAGCCCTCCCAGCCGTGGGAGGCCGGATACTCCTGCGGGTCCGGCAGCAGGATCGGCTGTGAGCCGACCTGCTGGAAGTGATGGCCGTCTGCAGAAACCGCCAGGCTGATTCCGCGTATTGGCAGCGGTTCCGCAGAGCAGTCGTTGCTGCGGCATCTGACGTCGGTAAAGTAGAGCAGAAAATGGCCGTCTATGTAGGCCGCCGCCGGTTCGCTGCGGGCCAGCCATCCCCTGGGATTGCCTTCGGGATCTCCGATCACATCGGTCAGACCGGGTACCTGCCCCTTTTTATCCCAGAGACCGCCTGTGCCTGCCCCGGCCGGCGGTTTGTCTTTCCTGGTGTATCGGTTTTCATAAGTATCTCCTTTACGGCCGCAATAACCCGGCTACTTCAGGTTTTCTTTGATGATACTTCTCAGGTTTTCCATTGCGGCCGGCGTGTCGCTGCTCTGTTTGTAAAGATCGAGCAGTTGAAAGCGAATGATGTTGCGAATGGTGCGATTATTGGTTTGCGCCAGCTGCCTGGTCAGTTCTTTGATGGCGGCCTGCCGGTTGCCGCTTTGATCGTAGACGGTTTTTATCTCCATGATGGCGAAAGCCGCCGCCCGTTCCCCGTCGCTGGCAATGCCGTAAAACTCTTCGGTAATCTTGATGTATTTTTCCATCACCCCGAGAAAGGTTGTGATCTTTGCCAGCTGTTCGTCGCCCGGATGACGGCTGCGATCGGCCGCGGCGGCGGTTGGCGGATAAAAAACGCCCGACATGATCAGCGCTGTTGCCGCGGTCATGAGGATGGTTTTGACAATCTCGGATTTACTCATAATTTGACTCCTTTTTGGTTTTGTGAGCTTGTACCGATACTAGGGTTTAAAGTCGGCCGATCCGGCAGCATGATACCGGTGATTTTCAGGGCACCCGCGGCCGGCGATCCCAGGGTCGCGCTTCGCGACCATTCGGCCAGTTGGCGGTGATGATCCCTTTTGAATCGGCTCAATTCCTGGTTTATGGCCGCCACAATGGTGATGCTCGGCCGGCCGGTCGCGATCCTGCTGGTCGCCGGTCGGTCTCTCAGGATTAGCGTCAGCGTGCTTGCCACAATTAGAATGGCTGCCAGGGCATAAACCCAGCGTCGGCGACGGATGGTTGGCGCCCTTTGCGATGGCATGCGCTGCGCCAGATCCGACACCAGGTTCCCGGGGTAGGTCGTGCGGCGATATTCCCGGGCAGACTGGCGCAAAGCGGCCCGCAGGCGTTGCACCTGATCCAATTTATACAAGGCCCCGGCATCCTGGGCGGCGAAATTTTCAAGACCAGCAAGCTGACTGTCGGCTAACTCGCCGGCCAGCAGCAGTTGCAGTTTTTTTTCAAATTCCTCGGGTGTTAAACTCATTGCCCGTTTCTCCAGGTGCAGATGCACTCAAGCTATTTAGCAAATCCGCGCCGCAGGTTGGCAAGCGCTTTGTGATAGTTGCTTTTGACGGTTCCGATCGGTATACCTAAAACCAAAGCGATTTCCTGCAGGGTCAGATCCTCATAGATGTGCAAAACCGTCACCTCACGCTGGCGCCTGGGAAGGCCGTTGACCAATTTTTCCAGTTCCTGCTTTTCAAGGCGATGCTCCGCAGCAGTCGGGACTGCTGCCATCACTCCCGGTAAATCAGACAGGTGATCTTTGGCTGCCTGCTGACTTTTCATTTTTTTCCGGAACTCCCGGCACACATTCACATGGGTTCGGTACAGCCACGTAAACGGCCGGCCGCGTCCGAATCGCCAGCGGCCCAACTTTTGCCAGGCACGCAAGAAAACTTCCTGGGTTGCCTCCCGGGCTGATTCGGGATCGCCCAAACTGCGCCGTGTCAAACGGTAGATGGCATCCTGGTGACGCCTGACAAACACAGCAAAGGCATCGCTGTCACCGTTTCGAAATTCGCGCAGGAGCCTGGCATCGCTTTTGTCATCGATCACTCCGATTCCTCCCTGACTCTAACTACTTATGGTTCGAACATCGATTTCGGTTCACTTTCTAAACCCGTACGCCGGGCTTTTTTTAGGTTTCAATCCGGGCTTTCGGTAAAGGGGATTATAGATGTGATAGCCTCAAGATTGACTTGATGAAATCAGGCTTTAGTTTTGAAAATACGGTTTTTTTAAGATACATGGAACAACAGTTAATATACATCGAAACGCCGGTATTGCTATACAGTAAACATTAGCGGCATGATTTGTGATGCACTGAAAATAAAATCTATGAGATCTTCCGAAATTCAGCCTCTCTTCGATCAGCTCAGCGGCCCCCAAAAAAAATTACTAATCGATTTAAGAAATGCCCCTTATGCCGGTGAAGACGGGACTCGGATTGGTGCCGATCCTGTTGAATCCCTGTTGGGTCCTCTTAAAGCCTGGCTGCTGGATGACGAGCAAAAGCTGTTCTTGACGGCCGGGACCTGGAATATCTTTTTTGTGTGTGCCACTGCCTGCCTGCTCGCCCTCGAAGGCAGCGATAGCCGGTGGTCGAAAGTATTCGCGCCGGCGCCGGGCAATCCCAACAGTCAGGGCGAAAATTTGAAGGCCGACTGGGCAGCCGTTGGCGTTGTTGATGAGTGCCAGGCTGAAATCATGGAACGGATTCTCGAGGGTTATTTCGCCGCCGGACGCATGGGAGATGTCGTCCCGCCCCGTCTGGACTATGGCGGCGGAGAGCCGGTCCACATCCAGTTTCTGGCTGCCGGGCTAAGGCTGGCCATGGACTTTAACCTGTCGGCGCCGGGTACGCTCAAGCAGCTGCTGGCCCTGCTGCCGCCGGGAACCGCCCTTGGCGAAACGGACCTATCGGAGTATTTTTCGGTGACCGCCATCGGAGCCCATCCCCATGTCCAGGCAACCATCCTGGTGAGCCTGCAATGCCGACATGCAGAAGTCCACCGGGCGCTCAAACGGTATGAGGCCGTCCTGCAGCGATTGCTTTATCGTCTGAATCGCATCATTCGGCCGCGCTTTTTATATACTGCCGTTCAGTTTGAGATCACACCCAGCGGATACCGCCCGCTTGATTTCAGATTCAGCGTGGACACGTCGTCTGCACTTCAACTGTTCGCCGGCAATACTCTCTACAAGGATCGACGCGTATTTCTCAGAGAGCTGATCCAGAACGCCGTCGACGCCTGCAATTTGCGCCGCCTGTATGATCCCGGATTCACCCCGGCCATCGGGATTGAATTCAGCCGGGATCTCAGCCGCATCATTGTCCGCGACAACGGCATCGGTATGAGCAGTCAATGGATCGAAAAATATTTTCTTAATATCGGCCTGTCCTTCTATCAATCCGATGAAATCGTACGGGCCAACCGCAGTGCCGATATTCAGCTCAGCTTTATCAGCCAATTCGGAATCGGTTTTCTCTCCAGCTTTTTGGTGGCCCGCCAGGTTATTATCAAGACCCGCCAGGCCGGGTCGGATGGCTATCGCATCGCCGTCTCCCAAATCGACGACTATTTTGATGTGCGAATTCTCGATGAAAAAATTGCGGTCGGCACCGAGGTCACGGTCATTCTAATGGAGAACAAAACCCAATACTGTCGCAGTCTGGAATACCGCGGCTACCTGAAAACCAACGTACGGTTTTTGCCGATAAAGATAGAATTTGTGGACGAAAACGGGATTCGCACGATTCTCGGGCAGGAGCCGCTCCAATACGAAGAGGAGAGCCGCTGGGAAACCAGGCTGACCAGCCGGCTGGACTTCAGCAGCTCCCAGGGCTGCCTGCTGATGCGGGTCAAGGAAAACCATCAATATATCTATGATCTGGAGGCTTCTAAAGGAGGTATTTCCGTCTTTCAGGATGGGATATTCATCGCCCAGGTCGATGATCTTCTGCCGGCCGGTGCCGGCGAGTATGTGGTCGGCCGTCTGAATCTGGTCGGCGACGAGAAATGCCGTCTGAGCATGGATCGCAACCGTCTCCTGTGGGAAAAAGAGCAGCGGGCCGCTGTTAAAAAGCGCGTGCTGTCCGGGCTGGTGAACATCGCCAATCGTCTGCTGGAAATATCGGCCCGCCAGGGGCCTCCGGAAAATGTGCATGTCAACATGATTCGCAAATTGGATGCTTTTTTTGACTTCAACGAGGTGGACGACGTCATTTTCGACCGGCTGAATCCGCAGCTGCAGATCGGTGTCGAAGACCGCTTTCGCCTGTTTATCAGGCTTCACCATTCCCGCTACGATATGCTTCACAGCCCGGCCGACAAAGCTTTGGGTGCCCACGGCTACATCCACAACTGGCAGCAGGCCGTTGTCGAAGGCCTGAAAGCCAAGGGGGCAGGCAAGGCAAGACATGGCTCCTAGTCTAGCGCTCACAGCTCCAGAACCTGAGTTGTTTCCAAGACGACCTCGGATAAAATGGCTCCTGCGGGGCAGCCAATGCGAAGTTCGTTGAATTATGGTTTCAGGTGTCAGGTTTCAGGTGTCAGGGAACCGAGGTGCGAAATCCTGACACCCGAACACTGAAACCTCCGTTTTGTGACAACATGTTGTCAGAAAACGGCTTCAGGCGGCCAATATGCTGGCAAGCATATCGTAGCGGTCGAAGGGCGGCATCAGGCAGGCGCCGGCAAAGTGTTCGCGGGCCAGCGCGAGCATTGCCCGGGAGTTGGCAAGGCCTTCGGCCGCCGGATCTGCAGCCCGGCGCATGCGCTCACGCACCTTCACGGGAACGTTGATGCCGGCCACTTTGTCGTTTAAGAATTGGGCATGGCGGGGCGTGCGCAGCGGCAGGATGCCCAGGATAATCGGGATGTCGATATGGCGGGTGGCCGCGACGAGCGCGTCGGTGCCTGCGCGATCGTAAAAGGGCTGGGTGACCACAAACTGAGCACCGGCTGCAATCTTGCGTTTCAGCCGCCGGACGGGCCCCTCCAGGCCACCGGATGCAGGACCGGGATCCAGCACGACACCGGTGCGAAGCCCCGTACTGCGGGCCATGTCGATCAACCCGAAAACATCGGCATCGGCCACATCCGTTACGGTGGCCCGGTCCCCCAGGGCAACAAAGTCTCCCGTGGTCACCAGCACCGTCTCGATGCCCAGGGCCCTGGCGCCCCACAGCAGGCCCTGCAGACTCAGACGGTTGTGATCCCGGGTGGTACAGTGCAGGATGGCCGGACGGCCGGTTTCCTGTTGCAGGCGGGCGCACAGCGCCATGGCGCTCATGCGCGGTTTGGCCACGGGATTGGCGGCTACGCTGTAACCATCCACCGGCAGCCCCTTTAAGGGTTTCAGGGCGGACAAAAGGGGCTGGATGTCGGCGCCAGCGGGCGGCACGATTTCCACTGTGATCAAGAATCGGTCGGTATCACCCGGGCGGTTTGCCTTCATGTGTCTTACTCTCCTTGTGATTTAGAAATTCCGACGGCGCCGTTCTGACGCCCTATACAGACTGTCCGATAACCTTCGATAATCTGGGTTGATATGCTATATATAGTTAAACTTACTTTCACCACCAAAATATATAGTAGCAGTAAAAGGCATTTGGACGGTTGTTGGACAGCCCGTATATCCCATCGAGCCGCCGCTCCTGTGAAACATCATTAAATATCTCGCAGAGCCCGCAGAGCGCACAGAGCTTTTTTTCTCTGAGAACTCTGCGGACTCTGTGAGAGATAAATGGACTTATGCTTCTTTTTCGATCAGACCGGACGCTCGCGGCCAGCGACGGCACTAATGTGATATTCGAGTGCTGTAAAGAAGTCCCTGTTGCAACAGATCGAAGTAGTGATTAAGGTATTGCATCAGCGGCGCAGCTTTGAGCGGTCGACCCATGGACCGGGCGAGTGAACGGCCGCCTTGAAACAGCAGGCAGCGCCTGCCCGGATCGTTGAAAGTGAAATCATAAAACACACCACCCGTCTTTTTCGCGGTAACCAGAAAAGGAGCCTGGATGATTGTCAAACAGATTGCCATCGGATACATGGACAATTTCAGCTACCTCGTCGGCTGCGAGGATACCCGGCAGGCCCTGGTGATCGACCCCGGCCCCGATGTCGAGCGGATCGTGTCCCTGGCTGCAGACGAAAACCTCGACATCGTCACCATCATCAACACCCACGGCCACGGCGACCACACCGCCGGCAATGCCAAGCTAAAGGCGAGCACCGGGGCCTCCGTCGTCATACATGAGCTCGACGGCGACCGCTATCCCGATGCGGACTTGCGGTTGAGTGATGAAAAAAAGCTGCAGCTGGGCGAGATAACTTTCGATGTAATCCATACGCCCGGTCACACCCCCGGCGGCATCTGCCTGCACGCCCGGGGCAACCTGTTCACGGGCGACACCCTCTTTGTGGGCGACAGCGGCAGGACCGACCTGGCCGGCGGTCATCGCCCCACCCTGGGCCAATCCATCCGCCGCCTGATGCAGCTGCCGGACGATACCATTGTCTGGCCGGGACATGACTACGGCCCGACGCCGTCTTCAACCCTCGGGTGGGAAAAACGAAACAACGTCAATGCCATCGAATACGGGTTTTTCGTCCAGGATTGACACCGCTGATAGTGTCGCGTCCTAAAATTAATTGAAGGGTCGGGGAGTTTCTCCGTAATTGTCTATGCTGTCATATCATCGCCAGGCGCCATCTGACGCGTTGTCCGACCGGGGTATGCGCTCGCACCAGCCGTAACAAATTCGTACCGGACTCCGTATACGCCCCCAATCCCCTGCGCTGGATCCAGGAAAGGCAGAGACGACGAGTGCCACCGTGCAGACTGTCTTCCGGGGCTGGCACGGATCCATTCGACGCGGGATAGCTGCCGTACCCAAGTTGCGCGGTCATATTGTTACGGCTGGTGCGAGCGCATACCCCGGTCGGACATGGCAGGGATTGAAAAACTCCCGACCCCTCAATTAATTTTATAATATATTTCAGGGCCCAGCATCGGTCATTCCATATCGAACTCCTTAAAATCGAACCAGTAGCCGGTTTTGCTGATGTAATCCAGCTCGAATTGAACCGCCTTGATGTGGTTGTTTTCAATCTCCAGAAAACGTGCGAACAGCGGCCGGGCATCGGCCGGCAGTTCGTTGACCATTCTTTGATAAAATTCACTGGTTTCGATTTCGGCCTGCAGGGCCTTGCTCAACATCTGTTGTTTGATACCCAGATAATCCTTGGCTGCCAGTGATTTGATCTTGTCAGCCTCCTGAGCGATGCTTTGCCGATCGGGAACGGCGGATTCCAGTTTGGCGGCTTCGACGGCGCCGGTCTCCTTGAATTGCGCCAGCCTGTGCTCCAGGTAATCGATGTGATTCTGCTCGTCCTGGCGCAGGGTTTCGAAGATCCTTTTGCCCACCGCATCGTCAACCGCATCGACTGCTTCCCGGTAAATGTCGCGGATTCTGGTTTCATACTCGATTGCCGTTTTAATCGCTTCTTCGACGGTCATCATATCACCTCGTGTGTTTTGTGACTTCTTCTCTCAACCGGCGCTTTAAAATTTTGCCGGCCGCGCTTTTCGGCAGCTGCCCGACGGCCCGGATCTCCTTGGGAACCTTGAAGGCCGACAGGCGAGACTTTAAAAACATCTTCAACCCCTCCGGGTCGATGCTCTTTCCCGGCCGGGCGACGATGAAAGCAGTGACCCGTTCGCCCCACTCCGGGTCGGGCAGGCCGACAATGGCGCATTCTTCGATTTCCGGCCTGGCATACAGGACGTCTTCGACTTCCTTGGGATATACGTTTTCGCCGCCTGTAATGATCATGTCTTTGAGCCGGTCGACGATATATAAATAGCCGTCCCCATCGAACCGGCCGACATCGCCGGAGCGAAACCAGCCGTCGTCCCAAAAGGCAGCTCTGGTAGCTTCCGGGTTGTTCAAGTAACCCCGCATGATATTGCGGCCCCGGACACAAATCTCGCCTTCCTGCCCCTGCTCGAGCGGCTCACCCGCCGGGTTTCTGATCTGGACTTCCACACCGGGGGCGGCCGTACCGACCGAGCCGATGACGTGGCGGTAGTAATGGTTGTAGGTTACCACCGGGGCGGCTTCGGTCATTCCGTAGCCTTCGTATATGGCCAATCCGGTTCTGGTCTGCCATTGGCGGACGGTTTCGGCGGCCATGCTGGCGGCGGCGGAAAAACAATAGCGCACGCGGCCCAGGCGCTGCTCCAGATCATCGAGGCTCAGAAATCTGGTATAGATGGTCGGCACCGCGAAGAGCTTGGTCACCCTGCCGGCGGCCAGCAATCCCAGGGTTTGGTCCATGTCGAAGGCCGGCAGCAGTTCGAGGCAGCCGCCGCTCAAAATGGTGGCATTCATAATATGCATCTGACCGAAGACATGATTGAAGGGCAAAAAGCACAGGGCCCGGTCTTGCCGGGTGGAGCGCTCGTTAAATACCACGTTGTGAATGGACGTGGTAATGTTTTCATGGCTGAGCATGACGCCTTTGGGCGTGCCGGTGGTGCCGCCGGTGTAAAGGATGGCGGCGACATCATTCCGGTCCCGATCCAGGGCTTTGAAGGACGCTGAGCCGAGTTCAGCCAGCTTCGGCATGTCCAAGTCCCCGCCGGTGCAAATGATAGTTGCCGGGCCGCCGGATGTTCTGAATTCTTCGAGGGTGTCCAGTTTATCTGCCGAAGTGAAGATCAACTTGGGCCGGCAGTGTCCGAGCAAGACGGACAGCTCGTCTTTGGTCAGCTGGCTCGACAGGGCCACAGGAACGGCGCCGGCCTTGAGGGCGCCATAGTAGCAGGCAATCCAGTCGGCAGAGTTGGGCGCGCAAAAACCGACGTGATCGCCGGGCTGAATCTCGAGGCCGATCAGGGATGTGGCCACCCGGTTGGCCCACCGGTTCAACCGCCTATAGTCGACGATGGAATGCCCCTCGCCGACGGCCGGCCGGTCCGGAAAAAAGAAGGCCGACCGTTCCAGATGGGTTGCAATGTTCAAAATCCGGTCCCCCCGGCTAAGGCCGCTATTTTTCTGTCGGCCGGCAACCGCTTGATGCGGTGCTCCAGCCTCAGGGCATCCTCCTTGGTCATCTCAGGGCTTTTGCCCACCAGTTCCACCGGCCGCCGCGAGCGGGTGTATTTGGCTCCCGTGCCCGCGTTGTGTTCTTTCAACCGACCGCGCAGGTCGCTGCTGATGCCGCAGTACAGAGAACGGTCGCGGCAGCGCACCAGATAAACGACCCACCTATTCTTGCTCATTCATCCCCTCTGTCGGACCCGGTCAACCGCGCGCGTAAAACCAGTATACAAGATTTCGGAACTATAATTCAAAATTATAGGCACCCATCCTACCAACCGATTTCACAGATACTCAAATTGCTTTGCTGGTATCATTTTTTTACGCTGCAATTTTCTGACTCAAATGTCCCAAAATATTTAATACGCCAACTATACGCCAGTACAGGTAAGAGTTCAATCACCTAAATCCAGAAAAAATATTCAAAAAACTCTTGACAAAAAGAAATCAGTTCAATACAGGAGTGTATACGTATGCATTCTTGTAGGCCGTAATTCTACCTCATTAGCAGCACGCCACTGACGGTCAAGAAATTATAATATATAATTACAAATAGATATGTGATTTATTTCACTTGCGAAAGTTTGAATACCATTGCATGATTTTGATGCTGCTTATTAGACTTTAGTTGAATCCGGTATGGTTGAAGGTAAAGCAAATAAACGCGTTTCTTCGATTGATGTTGCCCGCCTGGCCGGCGTTTCTCAGGCGGCAGTATCAAGAACCTTTACGCCTAAGGGCAGCGTATCCGCCAAAACCCGTCAAAAAGTTCTGGATGCAGCCAAAAAACTTGGTTATACGCCCAATGTTATTGCACGGAGCCTGATTCAGCAACGCACCAAAATCATCGGGATTGTGATGGTGCGGTTCCAGAACCCGTTTTACGCCATTGTGCTGGGTGAAATCACCCGAAAACTCAATGAACTGGGATATCGGACGCTTCTGATAAACGTGGCCCACAGCAAAGAAGTCGATGAGGCCCTTCCAAAGGCGCTTCAATATCAGGCAGACGGCATCATCATTACCTCCGCCACGCTGTCATCCAAAATGGCGGACGGTTGCACGCGGGCCGGAACGCCGGTGGTATTGTTCAACCGCTATGATTCGAGCGGTAACTTTAACGCCATTTACTGCGACAGCGTCGGCGGCGGCCGAATAGTTGCCGATGCGTTGTTGGGTGCGGGCCACCAACGGCTGGCCTTTATAGCCGGCGAAAAAGACACCTCTACCAGTCGGGATCGTGAAAAAGGATTTACCGAAGGCATCCGGGCCAGAGGCGCTAAGCTGTTTTTGCGTGAAAACGGGGACTATACGTATGAAGCCGGTTATGCAGCCGCAGAGCGCTTGCTGAAAAGGAAAAAGCGCCCGGACGCCATTTTCTGCGCCAACGATTTAATCGCCATGGGCGCTCTGGATTATGCCCGCGGTCAATTGGGCATTCAAGTACCCCGGGAACTCTCGATTGTCGGTTTTGACGATATTCCCATGGCCGGCTGGCCGGGGTATTCCCTGACCACCATCCGGCAGCCGATCGACTGGATGGTCGATGCGACGATCGAGCGATTGATGCGCGCCATAAAAGCCCCGGGGGCGGAAACGGTTATCAAAAAGGTGCACGGTATTCTGGTTGAGAGAGATTCTGCCCGTACAGGTAAAATGGAAAGGGAAGCTGTTTTGTAAAAAAAGGGGGCCTTTTATCGATATCAAATCAGCAAAAATTTTTCATTATTATTGTATACGTATGCAATACCGGAAGGAAGTATTTAGCAGTCTATCCATTCATAATATTCATTCAGCAAAGAGGAGGTAAGAAATGAAACGGTTTTCCCAAAACTTATTTATTGGCTTGATTATTCTTACGGTGTCATTGAGCTTCATCGCACCGCTGCCGGCAGCTGACAAATTGCCCTACAACCTGAAGGCAGGCATGCCCTACAAGGGAACCAAGCTGACCTTCCTGGTGCACAACGCCGCCCAGAGCCAGGCCCAGAGCAAACGCGTGGGCGAATTCACCGAACTGACGGGTATTGAAGTCGACTTCCTGATGGTACCTTATCCCAGTCTGCGCGAAAAGATCACCGCCGATGCTGTCGCCGGGACCGGTTCCATCGATCTTTACTGCTTTCTGGACGGGTGGGGACCCTCGATGACCGGCTTTCTCGTGCCCTTAAATGATTACCTCAAAGCCGATGGCATAGATTTGGCTGAGAAGCTGCCGCCGGCATACATCAAGGGCGGCACCTATGATGGGACCACTTATGGTATTCCCACCCGGGGTCATCCGCAGCTTTTGCTCTATCGCAAGGATTTGTTCCAAAAGGCCGCGGTAGATGTCCCCAAGACCTGGACAGAGCTGATCGCCGCCTCCAAGGCAATTAAGGACAAAACCGGCAGGGATGGAATCGCCATGTATTACGGCAAAGGCAACGCCGCCCAGAATCTGTTCCTCTGGTACGCTTTCCTAAAGAGTGCCGGCGAGGATATCTTCAATGACAAGATGATGCCGACCTTTAACAGCCCCGCGGGCATTGAGGCGACCCAGTATTATGTGGATCTGCTGCTCAAACACAATGTCGCATCACCGGGCTCGAAATTTTTTAAGGAATACGAGGCCTCCCAGGCTGTGGCCCAGGACAATGCCGCCATGGTGATCGTTTGGTGGTGGCATTACGGCGTTCTGACCAATCCCGACAAAGCCAAAGCGGTGGTAACCACCAACATGGGTTTTGCCCCGGTACCCGCCTGGGAAGGCAGGGGCAAAGCAACCCTGGCACTCTCGATGCCGGTGGGTATCAGTCAATCCTCCAGGAAGAAAGAGGCTGCCTGGGAATTTTTAAAATGGCTTACCAATCCGGATCTGGAGAAGGCCAACTTCATGGATAAGAGCGATCCCAAGACCCGCACCATTGTTGTCGTCCAGAAGAAAAATCTGGTGGATCCGGAGATCAACGCGTTATCCGGCGGCATGCACAAAGCCGCCGCCGCCAGCCTGGCGGTCAGCGACACCTTCCCCATGATGCCGGAATGGCCCGAGGTTGCCAGCGCGCTGGAGGTTGCCATCAGCAATATCGCCGGTGGCGCCGACACCAAGACAGAGATGGACAAGGCGGCCAAAGATGTCAGAGCCATCATGAAGAGATCCGGATATTAGTACCGGGATAAGAGGATTAGAATGCGGGGGAAACCTTTTTTCGTTTGCTGAAAAAGATTTCCCCTATTATCCCAACCGCTGTTTGGCAAATATGTCTGGGATAGATTATTTTAATATTTAGGAAATCGACGAAGCATACCCAGCAGAATATAAGGCATTCAAAGCATGCATAGCCGCGAAAGACATGTCAAGTGGGTGTTGATGGCGCCGGCGCTGTTGATCCTGGTGGGCACCACCCTTTATCCTTTTCTGTACTCTTTTATCACCAGTTTCAGGTTCTGGCGGCTGACACGGTCGCCCCATCCCGGCGGCTTTGTCGGCCTGGAAAACTACATCCGCGCCTTTGGCGATGCCGGCTTCTGGAATAGTGTCTGGGTGACGGTGTTTTTTACCTTCATTTCGGTTTTACTGTCCATGGCCATTGGACTGGCGATTGCGCTTATCCTGGAACGGGCGACCAAACTGAATACCTTCATGAAGTCGCTTCTGATCTTCCCCTTTGCCATGGCGCCCGCCTTAAAGGGCTATTCCTGGCGTTTCATGCTGAATCCGGATTACGGCATCCTCGACGCCATGATCGATGCCGTTTTTCCATTCATGTCCGATGTGGTCTGGCTCGGGGAGCCGTATTGGGCGGTGTTCTGGTTGGCGATGACCGAAATCTGGGGTTGGGCGCCTTATATCGCCCTGGTCTTCATCGGTGCGCTGGGATCGCTGCCGCGCGAGACCATTAACGCAGCCAGGGTGGATGGTGCCAACACCTTCCAGGTGTTTTGGTATATCACCCTTCCTCAGCTTGCCCCCATCATCATCATGGTCGGACTGCTGAAGACCATCTTCAGCGTCAAGATGTTTGATCAGGTGGTAACCCTCACCGGCGGCGGACCGGGCCGGGCCACCGAAACATTGAATTACTATGTCTACAATCAGGGTTTTAAATTCTATGACATGGGCTATGCATCGTCCCTGGCCTACATACTGGTGACGACGATGTTCATATTTGCATTTGTCTATGTTCGTTTTCTGATGAAGGGGGAACAGGGCTGATGGCCAAGACCCGTGATGAACAATTCTGGGGGGGTATGCGCTGGATCGGCTTCGCAGCGACTTTCCTTTTTATGGTGTTTCCCATTTTCTGGATGATCCTGACATCATTCAAAGTCGCCCGGGATGCCTATTCCACCAAGATATTCTTTGCGCCGACCCTGAACAACTTCATATCTATTTTTCAAGACCCCTACAACTTCGGGCCGCTGCTGCTCAACAGCCTGATCGTGAGTTTTGCCACGGTGAGCGTCGCCATTCCGGCGGCTACCTGTGCCGCCTATGCCTTCAGTCGTTATCAGTTTCAGGGCAAGAACGCCCTGATGGTGGCGGTGTTGAGCTCACAGTTTGTGCCTCCGGTGGTCGTCGTGCTGCCCTTTTTCATTCTTTTTAAAAATCTTCATTTGTTGGACACCCGCCTGGCTCTGGTGATTCTGAATCTCTCTTTTGTGCTGCCCTTTGCCGTCTGGATGATAAAGGGATTTATAGATGCGCTGCCTGACGACATCGAATCTGCCGCAGTCGTGGACGGCTGCAATCGTTATCAGGTTCTTCGTCACATCACCCTGCCGTTGATCATGCCCGGCGTTGTGACCAGTGCGGTGTTTGGTTTCATTCAGAGCTGGAACGAGTTTTTATTCGCGCTGATTCTGACCAACCACAAAGCCGTCACGCTGACGGTGGGACTCATGGGCCTGCAAACCGACAAAGGCATATTGTGGGAACACATGGCAGCGGCAAGCATGCTGATCATGATTCCCATCTTTGTGATTTCGCTGAGTATCAGGGAGTATTTTATTGAAGGGCTCACCATGGGGGCCGTTAAATAGACATAGACATGGTCACATTGCGTCGATCGAAACGTCCGGTTGGTTTCGTCATCACCAGGATTGGGGACTCACAGCTTACCAACTAAAAAATTTTTAAATCCAGATGGAGGATTGAGAAAATGGCTGGAATCAGAATGGTCAACGTCAAAAAACAATATCCCAACGGCTTCGTCGCGATTGAAAATATGAATGTCGATATTGCGGACAAAGAATTTGTTGTTCTGGTGGGGCCGTCGGGTTGTGCCAAATCGACGGCCCTTAAAATGATTGCCGGCCTGGAGGAGATTACCTCGGGTGAAATGTATATCGGCGATCAAATGGTCAACGACATGCCCCCCAAGGATCGCGAGATCGCCATGGTTTTCCAAAGCTATGCCCTGTATCCGCATATGACCATTTACGACAACATCGCCTTCGGCTTGAAAATGCGCAAGACCCCCAAGGACATCATCGATCAGCGCGTGCGGGATGCCAGTGAAATTCTTGGATTGGGGGAGCTGCTGGACCGCAAACCCAAGCAGTTGTCTGGTGGCCAGCGGCAGCGGGTTGCCCTGGGCCGCGCCATCGTACGTCAGCCCAAGGTGTTTCTATTCGACGAACCCCTGTCCAACTTGGACGCCAAACTGCGTGTCAAGATGCGCACGGAAATCAAAGCGCTGCATCATCGACTGCAAACCACCGTGGTTTACGTCACCCACGACCAGGTTGAGGCCATGACCATGGGCAGCACCATTGTCGTTTTGGAGAGCGGCAATATTCAGCAGGTGGGATCACCCCTGGAGCTTTATAATTTCCCCACCAACCGTTTTGTGGCCGGATTTATCGGCAGCCCGTCGATGAATTTTATCAGCTGCAGCATTGCCGAAAGCAACGGCGATCTGTTTGTGGATGCCGGGGCCTTTCAGGTGAAGATTCCGGATGACAAAGCCGCCAAGGTCCGTGAGCACGGCGGCAGCGAATATATTTTTGGCATCCGGCCTGAAGACATTCGCAAACGACGGGCCAAAAAAGAGGATTATGCCGAAGCGCACCTCACCGCCGAGGTCATGATGGTCGAACCGTTGGGCAAGGAAATGTTTGTCAATTTTTCGGCCGGTGATGTGCCGTTTCTGGCCATTATCGGCGCCAATTTTCCCCTCGAGATGAATGATAAAGTTGAACTGACCCTGAATATGGACAAGATGCACCTTTTCGAAAAAGACGGCGAGATGAAGTCTGTGGCTGACACAGCCAAAAATGCGGCGGCAACCAAACCTCCTCTCAGAACCGAAGAGAATCCGGAATCGGAGTAACCCGGGGGTGTCGGTTTTGACTAAACCTAAAAGGAGGGATCCAATGAAGGCAATTCCGGTCGTTATCACAATGGCAATGCTGGTGATGTGTCCCCAACTGACCATGGCCGAATGCAGTATCAGCGGTTCCGGGACGGTCAATGCGCTTTCAAGCCAGTTTCCTGTGCTGGAAATCATCGCCAAAGCCATGCGCAACTGCGAGCGCAAAGATTTAGATATCACCTATGACTTTTTGCCCCGCAAACACTCCGAGGCTGACGAGGCCCTGGCCTTGGCCTTCTCGGACGGCACTGTATTTGACCTGATCCAGGTCGCCAACGGATCCTTTACAGGACCCCAGGCCGCCGGACAGCTGCGGGTACTCAACGACCTGGTCGGCAAATACCGGGCCAAATACAATATCGAGGATGCCACCTTGATTAAAATTGGTGATGATATTTTGGCCATCGCCTTTCAGGTCAATGCCCAGCACCTTTTTTACCGCAAGGACTTGCTGGCCAAGCACAATATTCCGGTACCCCAAACCTACCCCGAGGTGCTGGCGACGGCAGAAAAGTTAAAAGGGGATGCCGCTGTCCCCTATGCACTGGGGGGCACCTACCGCACCGGTTGGAACTTAGGGTTGGAGTTCATCAACATATACCTGTCTTTGGGAGGCGAGTTGTTCAAGGCGGGCACGGCCCAGGCGGCTTTCAATTCGCCGACAGGCGTGCGAACCCTGGAGCTGATGAAACAGCTGATCGCGCATATGCCGCCCAACGCGCTGCTGGCCGATACGACCATGGTGATGCAGCAATTTCAACAGGGTCAGATTGCCATGGGCAATCTGTGGGCCTCGCGGGCGGCCAAAATGGATGACCGCACCGAGTCCAAAGTGGTCGGGCAGATCGAATTCGCGGCCGCCCCCGCCGCAGTTGCCGGCGCACCGCCGGCCACCACCTTGTGGTGGGACGGCTACACCCTGCCCAAAAATATGGATGGTGACGCCGAGTTGGCCTTTCAGGTCATGATGGAGGGGCTTAAAGAAGATGTGGTCGAGAAGAACAACGACGTCGCGCTGTGGCTGCGCTCGGTCTATGAGCCCGGCCCCTTTGCCGTCGGTGTCGTGGCCTGCGCCCAGGCGGGTGCTCCCAGTTACCCCATGCAGGCTCAGATCAGCATTGCCCATACGGCCCTGGGCAACCATATCGATGGTTTTTTGAGGGGCACCGATACGGTTGCGCAAGCCCTGTCCGAGGCTGAAGCCGCCTATATCAAGCTGGCAAAAGAAAGGGGTTATCTAAAATAGTGTCTTTGCAACCGAATAGTCACCGCCAAACTGAAAAGGAGGAAAAAATGAAAGCATTAATATCAGTTGTATTGGGAGCCGCTCTGTTTTTACTGCCGATCGTGGCCACGGCAGCCTGCGATATTCAGGGCAATGGTGAGGTCAACGTGATTTCCAACAGCTTCCCGTCCTTGGAAGTCATTGCCGCGAAGATGAAAAGCTGCAATCGGGACGGCCTCAAGATCGAATATAAACTGACCCGGGGGATCGATGAAGAAAGCAAACAGGCCTTTGCCGCTGCTAAATGCCCCTATGATCTGGCCCAGGGGGCCAACAGCCTGGCAACGGCCCTGCAGGCCGGCGGTTATTTGCAGCCCCTCAACGATCTGGTGGAAAAATACCGGGATAAATACAAGATCGAGGACGGCATGTTGATTCGATTCGGCGATGACATCATGGCCATTGCTTTCCAGGTGAATGCCCAGCATCTTTTCTATCGCAAGGATCTATTGGAAAAACATAATATTGCTGTGCCGACCACCTGGGAAGAGGTTTTGGCGGCCGCCGAAAAACTCAAGGGCGACGCATCGATTCAGTTTCCTTTAGGCGGCACATATAAGGCGGGTTGGAATATCGCCCAGGAATTTATCAACATGTATCTGGGCATGGGGGGACAGTTCTTCAAACCCGGGACGGCCGAACCGGCCTTCAATTCAGAAACCGGTCTCAAGACCCTGGAGTTGATGAAAAAGCTGATGGCCTACATGTCGCCCAATGCGCTGGCATTGGATACGACGGCCATCATGCAGCAGTTTCAACAGGGTCAGATCGCCATGGCCAATTTGTGGGCGTCGCGGGCCGTGAAAATGGATGATGAGGCCGAATCCAAGGTGGTGGGCAAGATCGAATTCGCGGCTGCACCCCTGGCCAAGAAGGGCGGCGCGCCGGCCACCACCCTGTGGTGGGATGGGTTCTATTTGGCGAAAAACATGGATGGAGACCGTGATCTGGCCTTCCAGGTCATGATGGAAGGGCTCAGCGAAGACGTGGTCACAGCCAATAATGACGTGACCATCTGGCTGCGGTCGGTATACAAAGCCAGCCGTTTTTCCAAGGGCGCCTATGAATCAGCCATGGGCGGTGCACCCTCTTATCCCATGAAAGCGCAGATGCCGCTGGTGCATGCAGCCCTGGGTGAGAACATCGGCGATTTCATGGCGGGCAAGGAATCGGCCAAAGAATCTTTGGACGACGCCGAAGCCTCGTACATCCAGGCTGCCAGGGAAAAAGGTTACATCAAATAAACCTATATCAAGCGCGTGCATCCGTTCGGTGATCAGATCCAGTGACGGTTTATTGACATGACCGGGTGCGCGCAGCTTACTAAAAAACTATGGAAATAATAACAATAATAAGGAATAGCGAGGATAATTTACATTCCGAGAAATTATCGATCATGGAGTACGGGAGTGGGATCGATTTCGGATTTCGGATTTCAGATTTCGGATTGGAAAAGCAGAGCGTTTGGGGCGAAACGCATAGGGTAAAATCAGATAATATTTTACAATTCGTCATTTGTCATTGGTCATTCGGCATTCCAAATGTCCAGCACTCCAATTATTTGGAACTAAAACAAAATCACAAGCTCATGGAAGATTAGCCTTGTTTTTGTTCATCGGACCGAAAATCCATAGCCGCGAGAGGTTATCATGAATCTTAAAAGTTTTCTCGCTTTTGTCGGCCCATCGGTTATGGCGATGCTGTGTCTGATCGCGATACCGCTTATCGGGGTGGCCTATCTCTCGATACACAACTCCTATGTGAAGACCGAAATTGTCGAGGTCAAATCCTCAGTGCCGCTTTTTGGCGGTCTCACCAAAACAACGGTTGAGAAAGTGCCCCAGCCGGTGCTGGACGAAAACGGGCAACCGGTCAAAGTATGGGAGTACGTGGGCGCACGCAACTTCGACACGGTGGCCGATCCCAGCGGTTTGGCCGAGGCATTTCGCAAGGACCGCTCCCAGACCGATCAAGGCCAGCCCACCAGCTTTAAACAGCGCATGTATGGCCTTTACCGGGACGTGACCGATGTCGATTTCTGGGGGGCCCTGGAGTTTACCCTGCTGTATGCCTTTATCACGACACCCTGTATCATCGTGCTGGGCTTTATCCTGGCCGTAATCGTCAACAGTGTCGTCAAGTGGATCCGGGGACCGCTTATTTTTTGCTCGCTGCTGCCCCACATCATCACCCCGGTGGTGGGCTCGCTGTCCATCTACTGGCTGTTTCTGGATAATGCCATCGTGGCCGCCATGCTGGAGCAGCTCGGGATGGGCAAGATTTATTTTCTCAAAAGCGCCCTCAGCATCCGCACCCTGATCATCCTATACGGCGTCTGGCATGTCACGCCCTTTGCCTTCGTGATTTTGTACGCCGGTCTGCAAACCGTGCCCCAGGATGCCCTCCAGGCCGCCGAGGTCGACGGCGCCAACTACTTTCAGCGCCTGCGCTACATCATTATTCCGCATCTGTCGGCCCTGTTCAGTTTCATCATCCTGATTCATCTGATGGACGCTTATCGCATCTTCGAGCCGGTGCTGGTGTTCGGCTCGAATCTGTTCGCCAACTCGCTGCAGTACCTGACCTACTACATCCTCAATTTCGAGGATAACTATTCGAAAGCGGCGGCCTCGGCGATTCTGACGGTCATCGGCATTTGCATTCTCCTGCTGCCGAGTCTGCGGCGCACCTACCGTGAGCAAAAAGGAGTAGCTTAATCATGGCTTCGATGATTCCAAAACAACTAAAGCCGGTTACCAACAGCTTTCTGGGATTGTGGATTTTTCTGGCGGCCTTTCCGTTTCTGTGGATGTTTCTGATCTCTTTTCGTGCGCCGGTGGATGCCTTTAGTTTCCCACCCAAATTGTTCGCCCCCATCACTTTCGAGCATTTTTACACGGTCTGGGTTGTGGACGGCTTCTGGAAACAGGCCCTCAATACCACCATCGTCACTTTGGGTACCCTTACGGTGTCGCTGACCATCGGATGCCTGGCCGGTTATGCCCTTTCCCGCTACCGCGGCAACCTGGGATTTTATCTGCTGATTGCCGCCCTGGTATTTCGGGCCATTCCGCACTCGGTCATGCTGGTGGCCTACAAGCCCGCTTTCTGGTCCATGGGGATCTGGAACCGCTATGAAACCCTGATCATCGTACTGGTGGCCATTAACCAGCCCTTTACCATCTGGATGCTGCGCTCCTTTTTTACCAACATCCCCGAGGAACTGGACCAGGCCGCCCTGGTGGATGGCTGCAACCGCATACAGACCTTTGTCAAGGTCATCATGCCGGTCATGTGGCCGGGAGTGATCACCACGGGTCTGTTTTCGTTTTTGCTGGCCTATAATGACTTCATGATATCCAGCCAGCTCATGAGCGGCGACCACATGACCATGACGGCAGCCTTGTCCAATTATATTTTTTCCGACGACTCCCTGGCCAAGCTGATGCACGGGGTGGCCGGAGCCGTGTCCATCACCCTGCCGCTGGTCGTGTTGATTCTGTTTTTCCAACGCTACATTGTGGCCGGTTTGACAGGCGGTGCCGTAAAGGGATGATGATGTCTACGGTTCGTCAGGAAAATAAAGCGACGGTCTGGAGATTCTGGCAGGAATTAAATCAGGCCCCGCATCGCTACGAAGGCCTGGTCGATACCTATATCAGCGACGACATCGCCTGGCTGAAGGGCACTACGCCGTTTCAACCGGCTGGCCCAGCCTGGAAGGCACCCATCGCCATGGGTATCTGGGTGCACCGGCGACCGACAAGAGAATCGGCATGCGCATCATCGATGTGTGGCGGCGCGAGAAAAATTTGCTCAAGGAAAACTGGGTTCTGATTGATCTGTTGGACCTGTTCATGCAGTTCGATATCGATCTGCTGGATGGACTCGACAGCCAGGCCCGACTGAAACCATGACAGGAATCCGTCCAAAATTCGAGAAGCGGCGCAAGATCAGTGACAGGGCCCGCCGCTTGAATCAAGAATCCATTTTTGTGGATGTTCACAACCACATGATGTTCGAGTTTGCCATTCGGCAGGCCTTGGGGGAGACCAATATTTTCGATCGGTATTATGCACCGGCATTGCAGCGAGGGCAGATCAACGTTATCGCCACCACGGTGGGTGCCAATTCGCCTTGCATGTGCAACCTCAGCGACCATATCGAATTCGGCAGCTTTGAGCAGATTGACATGCTGCGCCTGGAGGAAGAGGCATCTGATACCTTCAACATCTGTCACAATGCCGGGGAGATAGAAGATACGGTCGCAGCCGGCAAACTGGCTGTTCTACTTGCCTTTGAAGGTGCCAGGGCCCTTGAAGGAAGACCCGGCGAAGAGAGTCTTTGCATGCTGCGGACCTTCTACCGTCTGGGTTTGCGGGTCAACTGCATATGCGGCGGGGGAAGAACACGGTTTGGCGATGGTATGGGCGAGGCCCGCGCCGATGCCGGCTTGACGACCTTCGGCGTTAAGCTGGTTGAGGAAATGAACCGTCTCGGAATGTTGATCGATGTAACCCATATGACCGACAAAAGCTTTTTCGACGTTCTGGAAGTATCCGCCAAACCGGTTCTGGTTTCCCATAACGGGGTTCAGGCGGTCTGCAAAAACATCAATAACCTGAGCGATGAGCGAATTAAAGCAATCGGTAAAAACCAGGGGGTTGTCGGCATGGAGATGGTCAAGACCGAAATCAAGTGGAACTCTCAGCAAACCTGTGAATGGGTTAGCTTTGATGACGTGATCAAACATATTGATCATATCGCATCGCTTGTCGGCATCGACCACGTCGGTATCGGCCTGGATTACGACAATTTCGAACTGGTTCATAATATTCACCGGGCCATGTGCCCGGCTCCCGGATCCATAGAAGGCTACTATACCGGCATCCCCCAGGGCGATCACATGCTCGATGATCCCAATACAATTGCAGAGGCTGACGTGATCGCGGACTATCTTGTGAAACATGGCTATTCAGACGGCGACATCAAAAAAATCCTGGGCGCTAATATGATGCGCTTGTTCAAGGAGACCCTCATCTGATGAGTGCAGCGGACCTATCAAAGCAGGCCAAGCAGTTGCATCGATCCGCGGTCGTCTGTGATGCCCACCAGGAGATGCTGGACGCGTATATCTACTCGTTTCTCCTCCATGAGCAAGAAGCAGTCAGGGGTGAACGACACATTTTTGATCAGGTCTACAAACCGGTTCTGGATCAGCAGGGTGTCGATGTGATCAATATCTCCGTGGGCGGAGATCATGTGGCCCAGGTGATGTACAGCGCGTCCGAATTTCGATTTTGGGATGCCCATAAAAAATTGGATGTCCTCAATTCGGAAATAGAAGCCGGCTGCAACTCATTTGTTCTCTGCCGCAATGCGAGGGATATCGATCGTGCCCTGGATCAAAAAAAATTCGCTGTCCTGGCGACCATTGACGGCGGACGGGTATTGCACGGCAAACCCAATTTAAACCTGCTGTCTTCCCTCAGAAGCCTTCATCGCGCAGGGCTTCGCGGTCTGCAGCTGACCGGCAACAGCCGCAACCGCCTGGCGGACGGGGTGGCGCAAACAAGGTCGCGGGGGAAATTGACCAATTTCGGCGAACAGGTAGTCAAAGAAGCCGACCGGCTGGGAATGGTCATCGACACGGCGCAGCTATCCGATCATGGATTTTTTGATCTGATTGAGATAACCGACAATCCGGTAATCGATTCCCACAGCTGCGCGGCAGCGGTTTGCGATCATCCCCGCAACCTAAGTGATGAACGCATCAAAGCCATTGCCCAGCGGGGCGGGGTCATCGCAGTCAGCTTTTGGGCCGCCCTGGTAAATATGGAAAAGGATAGGCCCGACAGCGCCGATCTGCTGCGGCATATCGATCACATCGCCAATCTGGCGGGTGTCGAACATGTGGCCCTGGGACCGGATTACTGTGCCTACGATACGCCGGTGGATCGCGAAGCGATCAAAGGATTCGGCAACCTGGGCCCGGATTATTGCGAATTTGATCGTAAAACACCGGTACAGAGCGAAAAGTACCCGGGCTGGATCGAAGGTGTCTGGTACGGACTGCGAAAAAGTGATTTTGTTGATGGATTAGACGAACATGAGGACTTTGCCGAGATTATACCGGCATTGTTGAACCACGGTTTCAGCGAGGATGAGTGCCGTCTGATTCTGGGGGAAAATTTTTTGCGCGTATACAGACAAGTCCTGCCGGAATGAACATTCAAACCGACATTAAAAGATATCGATGAATCAATATCAAGAGAATAAAGCCATCATACTGGCCTATTACGAAGAGCTGGAATCTGCGACTGCAGATACCGTCGGCAGTGTCTTGCAGAAATATGCCAGCCCGGATTATGAATGGTACGGTGTTCACCCCTTTAATGAACAGCGGGGCAGCCAGGCGGTTGCCGATATTTTTTGGATACCGCTTTATCGGGCCTGGTCCCATCTTCAACGCCGTCAGGATATCTTTATGGCCGGGACCAGTGAAATCGACAACACCCATTGGGTCACCAGCATGGGGCACTTTATGGGTCTTTTGGACGGCAGCTGGCTGGGCATGCCCGCCAGCCGCAAAATCGCCTTGCTGCGCTATGCCGATTTCAACTGTGTCAGGGACGGCAAGATCTGCAAAACCGGCTTTTTTTGCGACATCATCGGGGTGATGCACCAGTTGGGAATCCAACCGCTGCCGCCCCAGACCGGAGCCTCGTTTATCTATCCGGGACCGCGAACCCACGACGGTCTTCTCTATGAATCCCAGGATGAGCGTGAATCGCAGAAAACCTTAGCGCTGGTCAACGACATGTGCTGTGACCTGGATGAACTCAACAAACGCGGCGACGACTGTCCGCCCCCGGAATTTTTATGCACCACCTGGCACGACGACATGATCTGGTACGGGCCGGCCGGCATCGGCGCCACCTATACGATCCCCCGGTACCAGGAGCAGCATCAGCACCCTTTTCGGATGGGGCTCAAGGATAAAGTCTACAACGGGCACGTCTGCCGGTTCGCAGAAGGAAAGTATGCCGGTTTTTATGGCTGGGCCAACCTCACCAATACACCCATCGGCGGTTTCCTGGGGTTGCCGGGCAACGAGGTCCGCGCGGATATGCGGGTCGTGGACATCTATCGGCGCGAGGGTGACAAGCTGGTGGAAAACTGGGTTTTGATCGACCTGCTGTATTGGCTGAAACAGCAAGGTCTGGATGTTTTGGAACGGATGAAATCACTGATGGTTTGAAAGCGCTTTGATTCCCGCGGCGGGAGGTGAGTTTTGAGCAGCATTGCATCCAAAGCAAAAAAATATGCGGCGGCCATTGCCGATATCCTGAATAACCAGCAGATCGGCAGGGTATACGAACTTTACCGGCACAATGCCGTTTGGCACAGGTCTGTGGGCGATTATTACGGCCGGGACACGATTGTGCGCGAGTATACCCGTTGGCTGGCCGCTTTTCCAGACCTCTCCTATCGATGCGAGGACGTGATCTGGGTGGACCATGCGGATGACGGCATGCGTATGCTGGAGCGCTTCGAATGGTCGGCGACCCACCGGGGCCATGGCATTTTCGGGCCGCCGACAGGGCAGTCCGTCAGCATTTCCGGATTGAGATTAAGCCATTGGCGCCAGGGACGTATCCTCGCGGAATGGCTTCACAACGATCAGCTCAACCTGATCCGGCAGCTCGGAATGGATCCGGCCCAAGCCCATCAGCGGCTGCACCGCTATGCCAGACCGGATTTTCAATGGGTTGCCGGAGAGGGCGAAATTGCCCATACCAGGGGTCAAACGACGCCGGCACCCTGGCCGGAAAGTCCGACAGAAGGGCGCTGGCCTGAATTTATTGCAGAGACGCTGGTCAGCAAGATCTTCAATTGGCGTTTGTTAAACTCGGTGGATGAAATTATTGCCCGGGATTGCCGGTTCGATCTTGCCAACGGCGCGGGTTGCGAGGATTTGGATGGCTTTAAAGCCTATGTGTTGAACCGCCTGGCGCTGTCCTCTGATCTGACCGTATTGATCGACGAGATTTTCTGGGAGCAGAAATCCGAGTCTAGATTCAAGATCGGGCTGCGCTGGAAAATGTTCGGCAGCCATGATGGTTGCAGCAGCTACGGCGCCCCCGCCAACGCGCGCTTCTGTATTCCGGGCCTGACGATGCTCGAAACCCGGGACAACCGCATTGTCGGTTTGGTTGAACGGTTTGGGGAGATCGTGTTTTCCCCGGGCGGCGACACAACAACATCGGACATCGCCGAATCTCATAATGCCCACACGGGCAACGACGAAAGCGAGCATAACTAAATGAGCAAGACAGCCAAAGACCCCTCCAAAATACAATCCGGGGAAAAAGAACCGCAAATCACGCTGGCATCCAAAGGGGACATCTCCGCCATCATGTCGCCGGGAACTGAGCGCCGGCAAAGCTTACAGGGTTTTGACGACGATTATGTCGATATCGTCGATTATATCATTCGCTGTACCCATAAGATCTGGGAGGAAAAAGGGATCGGCCTGATATACACCCATTACGCCCACAATATCCCCATCTGGACCAGCGAGGGTTTGACCTACGGGCGCGAAACCGTGGTCGAAAATACCTTGAAAACCATCGCCGCCTTCCCGGACGTACGCTTGATCGGTGATGAAGTGCTTTGGAGCGGAAACGATAACGACGGTTTTCACACATCCCATCGCATCACCTGGGTGGCGCACAACACGGGGTACAGCCTGTACGGTCCGCCCACCGGCAGACGCGTGGTTCGAACCGGGATTGCCAATTGCCTGGTCAAGGAAAACAAGATCATCGAAGAGTGGATCGCCCGCGATGAAATCGCCGTGGTCAAACAGCTTGGCTTCGATCCGATCGAAACGGCTGTCAAGTTGGCTCAACAAGGGCCGCCGCCCGGGGTCAAGCCCCATGAGCACGGTGAGTTCGAACGGGTCAAAGGTCAGGAGCCTCCTCCGGACCTGGCGCCGCAGGCAGCGGATATGACCGCTATCGAATATTTTGTGCGCAGCCGCTTTCACGAAATCTGGAATCAGCGGCTTTTAAACCGCATCGATCAATATTATGCTCAGAATTACCAATGCCATACCACCTCGGCCAGAAACCTGTATGGGATCGGTGCTTTCAAAGGACTGCTGCTGACGCTGCTGGGCGCCTTCCCCGACGCTGCCATGACGGTGGATCATTTTTATTGGATGGGAGATGAAAAGCGGGGCTTTAAGACCATGACCCGCTGGCACCTGCAGGGCAGCCACAAAGGCAATGGCCCCTACGGCCCACCCACCGGCAAACCTTTTTATCTCATGGGAATCAGCCATCATCTCGTGAAAAACGGCAGGTTTGTCGAAGAGTGGACCTATTTTGACGAAATGGCACTGTTGAAGCAACTATATCTGCCATCTAACGATTAACAGGCTAGAAGTGGTCCCAATGGGGAAACAATGACGCAGTTGGTTGGCTAAAGGTTTCAGGTTTCAGGTTTCAGGTGTCAGTGTTGCCGCGGCCGCAAGCGTCCCGTCTGATCAAGGGAAGAAACTAATGAACATCGAACATCGAACATCGAACGCCCAACATCGAACATCGAATAATGAATTCTGTCTATTTTTAATAAAAGATTGAGCGACCTGTCGGGACGTAGCCGAAGGCGAAGCCTGAAGCGATACCTCCCTTCGAAATTCGTTATTCGACATTCTGCGGGTCGCTTTTGATGTAGTTTCATATAAGCGCCGCCGCTGGTCAACAAAACGACCAGTCTGATCAAAAAAGAAACTGATTATTTTCACGCAAAGACGCCAAGGCGCCAAGATAAATTATAATATTTGCTATTTCCTTTGCGTCTTTGCGGCTTTGCGTGAGATAGATTTTTCGTAGTGTCATACGAGGTGTCAGAACTTAGCACTTCAGTTCCCTGACACCCGATCCGCCTGCGGCGGAAAACCATCAGTAATTTACAACATGTTATCAGAAAAACGCCCCTAAGGGCCAAGAGTAGCGATGATGCCAAACTCCGTTTTAGATATCCGCGATGAGCGCTTCCTGGCGGTTGTGGAAAGTGATGCCGCTCTGGAGGTCATTGCCGATGGATTCAAGTTTTTGGAAGGACCCATCTGGCATCCCCGGGATCACCACCTGATTTTCAGTGATATCATCGGGGACACCATGTACCGCTGGCTGGCAGGCCAGGGCACGTCCGTTTTTCGCCGACCCAGCCACATGGCCAACGGCAATACCTACGACCGCAAGGGATGCATATTGACATGCGAGCACGCCACCAGTCGTCTAACCCGTACCGATCCCCAGGGGCGCACCGAAGTCCTGGCGTCGCATTATCAGGGCAAGGAGCTGAACAGCCCCAATGACATTATCGTCAAGTCGGACGGTCGCATCTATTTCACCGACCCCAATTCCGGCCGCAACGAGCCCTATGGCGTTGCCCGTCCCCAGGAGCTTGCTTTCCAGGGGGTCTACCGCCTCGATCCGCAGACGGGAAAGTTGACCCTGCTCGTGGACGATTTTGAGAAGCCCAACGGACTTTGCTTTTCTGGGGACGAAAAGCTGCTTTTCATCAACGATACCGTACGTCAGCATATCCGCGTGTTCGAGGTCGGCCAGGACGGCCTGTTGAGCAAGGGTCGACTGTTTGCCGAGCTAAGCGGGGATGGCGTCGGGGTTGCCGACGGCATGAAAGTTGATTGCGCCGGCCGCTTGTTTTGCACCGGACCCGGCGGTGTGTGGGTATACGATCAAAAAGCCGAGCTGCTGGGACGGATCCTGGTGCCCCGGCAGGCCGCCAATTTTACCTGGGGTGACGCTGATATGTGCAGTCTATATATCACCGCATCCCAAACATTGTACCGCATCAGGGTCAAAAATGCCGGACAACCATTATTCTAAGGTATAATGGCTTGCCTGATAAACAGGCGCCAACCGCTCAGGAAGAGGATTTTTTCAAAAATTATCGAGACCTGAAGCAATAAAAATTGGAGCGACGAAGTCGCTCAGCATAAAATCGTGCCACGATTTTATCATGAAAGGAGAATATTATGACTGAAAGAAAATCTGTATGGTGGCAAGACAATCCGGCACCGGTGGTGGTGGATTATGCCAAAAACGTTTGTGATGTTGCCATTTTGCCCATCGGCGCCATCGAGCAGCACGGACCCCACTGCCCGCTGCTGTCGGACGCCGGCAATGCCATGGGTATAGCCGAACGGGTCGGCGAAAAAAGCGGCGCCATGGTCCTGCCGTGCCCCATGTACGGCTCCCACCCCTATCACCACTGGGGGGTGCCCGGGACCCTTCCGCTGAGATTTGAAACCCACATCGAGCTGCTCTGCGATATTATCCGGGGTGCCTCGGTGACCGGATACAACAAGTTCATCATCATCTCCGCCCACGGCCAGGTGTCATCCACAATTGTAGCGGTGCACAAGCTGGGCATCGAGGGGCATTTTGTGCTCTCCCTGCACTGGTATGATTTCCTGCGCGACAACAAGGACGTCCTGGAAGACTACATGTGGCATGCGGACGAAGCCGAGACTTCCGTTGCCCTCTACCTCTACCCCGAACTGGTGGACATGTCCAAGGCGGCTCCCGGAGACGGTGTCCCCCTGATCGATCCCAAGTGGAAAATCGCACCGGGGGCAGCCCCCACGCCGGGGCAGATGTACCATTTCGAAGGCACCTTCGCGCGACCGGAGAAATACGATATCGCTGAGGGCGGCAACGGCGTTGTGGGCGATCCCACCAAAGCAACCGTTGAAAAAGGCGAGATACTGGTTACCCGGGTCGTGGATCACATCAGCGAACTGGTCACTGAAATTCGGGAAAAATACCCGCTGGGAGTCAAGCCCCAGACCAATTAGGGTCCATCCGGGTATGGTTCTTTTCCCTCCGAGAGACATCATGCGCTTGTTTGCGGCTGTGGCGTACACAGGTGGTGCAGGTGGTGCGCCGCGCCGCAAACAGCGCGTGCTGGCAGTGTCGGGCCTTTTGTTCGACAGAAAGAACCGTGCTTATCGGAAGCGGACACCCTGGCGGATAATCCCAATGAGCAATTGCAGACAAGGAGACATGGTTAGCGATGAAACTGAAAGATAAATCGGCGATTGTCACCGGGGCCACCAAAGGGATCGGTTTGGCCATTGCCGAGGAATACGCCGCAGAAGGGGCCCGGGTGGTTCTGACGGGCCGCAGCGAGGACCTGGGCGAAGCGGCCGCCCGGTCCTTCGCGGCCCGGGGCCACGAGGCCATGTTCGTCAAATGCGACGTCAGCCGCAGCGATCAGGTCAACAACCTGGTCGAAAAAACCGTGGCGCGTTTCGGCCGGCTGGACGTCATGGTCTCCAACGCCGGCATCAACGCCAAAGCCGAATTCCTGGATGTTGCGGAGGCGGACTGGGACCGCGTCATCGATGTCAATCTGAAGGGTGTTTTCCTTTGCGGTCAGGCGGCGGCCAGACAGATGGTCAAGCAGGGCCAAGGCGGGGCGATCATCAACATGTCCTCGGTCATGGGCGTGCTCGGGCTCAAAAACCAGGTGGCCTACTCGGCCAGCAAGGGCGGCATCAACCAGCTGACCAAGGTCATGGGGCTCGGGCTTATCGACTACGGCATCCGGGTCAACGGCATCGGCCCGGGCGCGGTGAACACCGAACTCATGCAGCGGGTGGGTCACAACAAGGAATTGATGGACATGATATTGCGGCGCACGCCCATCGGCCGGGTGGCCGAATGCGCCGAGATCGGCCGGGTGGCCGTCTTCCTGGCTTCCGAGGACGCCTCTTTTATGGTGGGTCAGACCGTGTACGTGGACGGCGGGCGCATCATTCAGTCCTTCGATCGCGAGAGCACGTAATAACCCGTAACGAACATGAATAATGAATAATATGGTGTTTGGGCAATGATATTGCGTCATTGCGATTTGTGTGAAGCACCCAATTTCAATCAATTTAACATCGTCATGGATTGAGGTAGACATGAATTCTCCCAAAGTTGGACTAATGACCTTCGGAGATGCGCGGGATCACGAGTGGGCCAAGGTGTTTCAAGGGCACACCGAGCCGAGGCATCGAAAAGCAATACAATACTTCGAACAACGACCCGTCGAATTGGTGAGTTTCGACGATGTCGCCCGAAAAATAGACCAGATCGACGATCAGGCCGACCGGCTCAAGGCATCCGGCGCGGAGGTGCTGATCGCCCACGTGCCCTGCTGGGTGTCGCCCAACATGGTGCTGCGGGGAGTGCAGCGTGTCGATCTGCCCACGATTTTGCTCTCCAACAAGGACCCCGGAACACACGGGTCGGTCGGGCTTTTCGGCGCGGCCGGCGCCCTGGACCAGATCGGGTATGCGCACCTGCGCGTCAGGGAACAGTTCGACGGGCCCGATGCGGATGCCATGGCCAACCGCGCGCTGCCCTACATCCGGGCGGCATCGGCCGTTGCGCGTTTAAAGGGCAGAAATTTCGGACTGTTCGGCGGCCGCAGCCTGGGGATCGATACCGGCACCTTCGACCCGATGCAGTGGCGGCGCCAGTTCGGCGTGGATGCCGAGCATATCGATCAGCTGGAAATCATCCGCCTGGCCGAGGAGGTGCCGCCGGAGGAAACCCAGAAGATGATGGACTGGCTGGCCGAGAACATGGGCAGCATCGCCTACGACGACAAGGGCCTGATTCCGGACAAGCTTGCCCACCAGGTGCGGTGCTACCTGGCGACCAAGCGGATTATCGAGGAAAGACACCTCGATTTCGTGGCCATCAAGTGCATGCCGGACCTCTCCAATTCCTATGTGCCCCAGTGTCTGTCCGCCGCGCTTTTACCGGGCCCCTACGATGCCGACGGCAAAAAGGAGACAACGGTCATGGCCTGCGAGGCGGACGCCGATGCGGGGCTTACCGCCGAGATCATGAAGCTGGTCTCAGGCGGGCTACCAACCATGTTCGGCGACGTGTCCTATATCAATGACGACACCGACACGTTTTACATCCCCAACTGCGGCGGGATGTGCACCTGGTTTGCCGGCCGGAGCGACAACCCTTCCCAGAACCTGAAACAGGTCCATATCCGACCGGCCATCAGACCCGGCGGCGGCGGCACGACCTATCTCACCTGCGCACCGGGCCCCCTGACCCTGGGGCGGATGTATCGCAAGGCCGGAGTCTACTCCATGGCCATATTCAGGGGCGAGGCCATCGAACTGCCCGATGACGAATACGAAGCCTTCGTTGCCGCACGCGGCAGCCACCAGCTGCCCACGGCCTTCGTGAAAACCAATGTGGACATCGACCGGTTTGTGGATGAATTCGCCTCCAACCACATTTGCGCGCTGTCCGGAAACTGGCTGAAAGAACTGGAGCACGTCTGCCGGCTTCTCGATATCCGGCCGGTGCTGTTGGACCGATAACAATCGAAGTGGTTTCGAAATCACTTCCTAATCATTCAAATCATTCCGGCGGTCGCAGAGTATCGAACCGGCCGCCGGTTTAGAGGAGTTCGATATGGAATACGATGCCCAGGCCAATTGGACGCGCATCCAGGCGGCCACCGCCCTGGAGGAACCGGATCAGGTGCCGGTGTTTCTGCACACCACCGGCCCATTTTCTGCCGGTCACGCGGACATGGCGCTATACGACTACTTCCATCGGCCGGAATTGATGGTCAAGGCCCAGTCCTATTTGTATAACCGCTTCGCCGGTCTGGCCCAGTACATGCCGGACCTGGGGCCCTGTCCGGAACCCGCCGGCATCGGGGCGGAAATCACCTTCACCGATGACGGGGTGCCCTGGGTGAATGAATTTGTCGAAACCGAAGCGGACATTGAGAAGTTGACCCTGCCGGACGTGGAGAACGCCGGGTACATGACCCGGATGCTGCGCAACTATCGCTATATGAGAAACCGGGTCGACTTCGACATTCCGGTCTTTTTTTACTCGGTCATGTCGCCATGGGCCATTGCGGCCTTGATTCGGGGGGTCAGCCATTTGATGACGGACATCATTTCCAACCCGGATTTCGTTCACAAGCTGGTCCGCAGGTGCACCGAACTGGAGATCGCCTGGCTGAAAACCATGCAGTCGGAAGTCCCGCCGAAGTACTTCGACCGGATCCTGCTCAACGACGACCTGGCCTCCTTCGTGAGTCTGGAGCAGTTCCGCGAGTTTATCATGCCGTCGTATCAGGAAGTCTACGGCGCCTTTCCCGGTTGCCAGAGATGGTATCACAACGACGGCAACACGACCGCCATCCTGGAAGGCATTGCCGAGGCCGGCATCCAGTGTTTTCATTTCGGCTACCAGGTGGATCCGATCCTGGCCAAAAATCAGATCGGTGACCGCGTCTGTCTGATGGGCAGCATTCCGCCGCTGCAGATCCTGCGGGAAGGCTCCCCCGAGGATGTGGACGGGGCGGTCAAAACCCTTGTCCGGACCATCGGCAGGGGCGGCGGTCTGGTCGTGTCCGCCGGCGGCTACATCTCCGAGGGCACACCCCTTGCCAACCTGGATGCCATGATTCGCGCCTGTGAAAAATACGGTCAAAGAGACCGGCTGGGGGCCCCGACCGGCAGTTTATGGTACGAGGCCTACAAAATCGAAGCGCCGGCCAAAGCGCCGCAGCCCGAACAGGCAGCCGCCGCAGAACCCCCGGCTGAGGATGACAGGCAAGCGCTTCCCGACTACCAGGTGCAATTGCACACCGCGCTGGTCACAGGCGATTTTCGCAACATCCGGCAGCGGGTGGAAACGGCGGTGGCCCATGACGTGGACCCCCAGTGGCTGCTGCAGCAGGTCATGATCCCCGCCCTCGAAGAGGTCGGGCAGAACTTTTCGGCGGGCAAAATCTACATACCCGAGATGATGATGTCGGCCAAGGCCATGAAAGAAGGCCTCGAGGTGCTCAACCCGATTCTGGCCAGTGCGCCGGATGTAAAAAGTTCCGGTGTTTTCGCCATCGGGACCGTCAAGGGCGATCTGCACGACATCGGCAAGAACATCGTGATCACCATGCTCCAGGGCGCGGGGTTCGAGGTGATCGATCTGGGTGTGGACTGCCCGGCCGAAAAATATGTCCACGCGGTGGAAAACGGCGCCCAGCTGATCGGCATGTCGGCCATTTTGACCACCACCCTCGACCAGATGGATAAGGTCATCAGGCTGCTGGAGCAGAAGGGGCTGAGGGAGCAGGTCAAAGTGCTCGTAGGCGGGGCATCGGTGACCGAGTCGTTTGCACGCGATATCGGCGCCGACGCCTATTGTGTCGATGCCGGGGAGGGAATCCGCAGGGCCAAAGCCTTTGTCGCGGCCGATAAATAACAGCCCGACGCCATTGCCGCGGTTTTTAGTCGAAGCGGATGTGATCGGCTTGTAAAACGCTTAACGATCGCATTAATTTAACGCCTCGGAATTTTTACAACTCGATGAAAATATGGAAAATTTCTGAGGCCTGGGATCATGCCTCAAGCATGGAATGATGGAATAGAGGGTTTATTAAAGGATATTATCCTTTGTTGGTTTTATGGTTCCGCCTTCGGCGGACCCTTAATCCAGTCCTCCAGTATCCTCTTCGAGCCGGAGGCCAAAACCCATTTTCCAATATTCCAGTATTCCAACATTCTACTGGGGGTGAAGCCCCTAACTTGAACACAGATCAACAACCAAGGGAGGAAAACGTATAACCATGATTCATGTCATCACCCAAATCAAACGTCCCCCACAGGAAGCGATCACCAATTTCAGTAAAATGGCGGTGGCTACGGTCTATGAGGCCTCCGGCCGCCTGGGTCAGGTGGATCATCGCATCAAACCGGTGCGGTCCGGTGGAAAAGTGTGCGGTCCGGCCTTTACGGTCGAATGTCATCCCAAGGACAATTTGATGCTTCACAAGGCCCTGGCCATGGCTTCGCCGGGCGACGTGCTGGTCGTCAATACCGGTGGACACTTGCACGCCGGCTATTGGGGCGATTTAATGACCACATCTGCCCTTGCCAGACAACTGGGCGGACTGGCCATCGACGGCTGCGTTCGGGATTCGGAAGAACTTGCCCAGAGCGGCTTCCCGGTTTTCTGCCGGGGCTTTTGCATTACCGGCACCACCAAAAACAGCCTGGGCCGCATCAACCATCCGATTATATTCGGCGGAACCATGGTACATCCCGGCGACATTGTACTGGGTGATGACGACGGCATGGTGGTTGTGGCGCGAACCCAAGCCGATGAGATCTACGCTAACACCTTGAAGCGCGTAGACAATGAGATCCAGAAAGCTGAAACGTTGAAAAAAGGTGTGACCAGTGTGGAAACGGGCAACCTGGATCGCGTTCTCGAAACCTTAGGCATGCGACAGGATGATAAACTATGAAACTTACCTATAATACGTTGTTTGAGGCCTCTACGGCCATTCTCGCAAAGCTGGGTGCCCGGGATACGGAAGCCCGGCAGGTAGCGGATAGCCTGGTCAGGGCCAATATGAGGGGTTTGCATACCCATGGGGTCAAATATCTAAAGCTGATTGCCGAGCGTGTAGAGGCCGGGATGGTCGAGGTGCCGACCCAGACAGCGACGATCAAAACGTCCCAGGCAATCACGCTGATGGATGGCAACAATGGATTGGGGCAAGCCGCTGCCGTGGCGGCCATGGGACGTGCCATGCAGCTGGCCGATCAATATGGTCTGTCCATCACCTTTCTGCGCAATACCAATAACATCGGATTTCTGTCCTATTACACCATGATGGCTGCCAGCGAGGATATGATTGGGATTTGTGCCTGCAACGCGGCGGCATCATTAAGCTTGTGGGGAGGGATGGAGCCTGTTTTGGGTTCCAATCCCATCTCGATTGCATTTCCAACCGACAGGGACTATCCGCTGGTCATGGACCTGTCTGTCAGCAACGTGGCCCGGGGCAAAATTCGTGAAGCCGAGCGGCTCAACAAACCCATCCCCCCGACCTGGGCTTTTGGCCCGGATGGCCAACCCACCGAGGATCCCGCCGAGGCCCTCAAAGGATGTCTCATGCCCATTGGCGGCCCCAAGGGTGTTGCCCTGGCCATCATGGTCGATTTGCTGTGCGGTCTGATTTCGGGCTCCAAATACAGCAAACAGGTGCGCACCTTTCACAAACTGATGGGGGCCACCGGCGTGGGGGCTTTTTTCCTGGCCATCGATCCGAAAGACATCATGGATGCGGCCGTGCTGAAGCGTTTAATCGGGCAATACATCATTGATATAAAAGATATCCAACGCGCCGGCCACGTGGACAGGATATATCTGCCCGGAGAAATCGAAAATGAAACCGAAGCCCAAAGTGCCGGGGAAGGGGTCGAAATCGATACCGGGACCGTTGAAATGCTCAACGGCCTGTTGAGCAAATTGGACTGCTCATTGAAATTCGCATAAACCCAATTAAAAAATTAGGAGAAGCAACGTGAAAGATAATTGTGTAATGGTCACAGGTGGTTCGGGATTCATCGGTATTTACTTGATGAAAGCGCTGGCTGAAAAGGGGATAAGGGTTGTGAACTATGATCTGGCCCCTCCCAGCCCGCTGTTGCAGCGTCTTTTGGACGACAGCGCCTTTGCCGGCAATATCCGCTATCAACGCGGCAGCATCCTGGATCTGCCCGACTTGATTGCCGCCGCCCAGGCTGCCGAGGTGGATAAAATCGTGCATATGGCCGCGTTTTTTGATCCGGCCGAGTCGAATCGGAGACCCTATTTTACCTATCAGGCCAATGTACTGGGCACCATCAATATCTATGAAACCGCCCGATTGCTTGACATGAGCCGCGTGGTCAATATCAGCAGTATCGGTGTTTATGCCATCAAGGAACAGGAGCCCATGGATGAGAACCACCGCATTTTCATCCCCGGCGCCGGTCACGGCAGCCACTATGGTTCCTCCAAAGCGGCCACCGAACTGATCGGACAGGCTTATTGCCAGAACAACGGCCTCAGCTATGTCTCGGTGCGTTTTTCGGGTGTGTACGGTTATGGCATGCGCTATTCCATGTTCATCAAGGACATGATCGAGAATGCCCTCAACGGCCGGCCGACGGTGTTCGAGAGCGGCGGCGATCTTACCAGGGATTATACCTATGTCAAAGATTCGGTCCAGGGCGTGATGTGTGCCCTGGAGGCGCAGGATTCCGATTTGGGCAGCAGGACCTATCTGACAACCAGCGGTCAGCTCTATTCCGGCACCCGGGTGGCGGACATCGTCAGAGAACTGATCCCCGGGGCCGACATCCGGATCGCGCCGGAGCTGAACGCGTTTGAAAAAAGGGACATGGCCAAAAGAGGCATGCTCGACATTGCCCTGGCCAAAAAAGAATTGGGATACCAGCCGCGCTACACCATTGAGGACGGCATCAGGGAATACATCGAGGCCATGAAAAAATATGCAGTTGATTGACGGGCAGCCCGGGCTGTGCGACTGTATCGATTTTAGCTAGATATTACATATAGATCAGGCTTAAAAGGATGGGAGAAAAATGAAAGGTTACACCGAAAAAATACTCAGGATCAACCTAACCACCGGCAAGGCGGCTGAAGAAAAACCGGATGAAAACTTTTACCGCAATTACATGGGCGGCACCGGATTCATCATTCACACCCTGCTCACCGAGATGGAAAAAAATGTGGATCCCCTGGGGGAGAAGAACAAACTGGTATTTGCACTGGGTCCGGTGACCGGTCACCGGGTACCGGGCAGCGGCCGTAATGTGGTCGGGTCAAAATCACCCCTGACCCATACCTATGGTGAAAGCGAAGCCGGCGGCTTTTTTGGCGCCGAGCTGAAAAAATGCGGCTACGATGCCCTCATCATCGAAGGCAAAGCGGCCCAACCGGTGTACATTCTGATTCAAAACGATCAGGTTCACATCCGGGATGGGCAGCATTTATGGGGCCTGGGTGTGGCTGAAGCGGTAGCCGCGCTGCAAAACGAATTGGATATTAAAACGCTGCGAACCGCCGCCATCGGACCCGGCGGAGAAAAGCTGGTGCGGTACGCATCCATTCTAAACGATATCATGCATGCCTGTGGGCGAACCGGCATGGGTGCGGTCATGGGTTCCAAGAACCTGAAACTGATCGCAGTGAAAGGGGATACTGCGCCCCCGGCGGCCGAGGCCGAGAAACTTAAGGATCTGGGCAAATGGATGACGGCCAATTACAAAAAAATCACCGAATTCCCCTGGAAATGGGGTACCGGCCCCACCATGGTCAAGTATGAAGAGACCGGCAATATGCCCATCAACAATTTTAAAGGCGGCAAATTTCCCAACATTGCCAATATCGCCGTCCAGGAAATGTTCAATAAAGGGTACATTGTCAAACGGCCCACCTGCTTCAGTTGTCCCCTGCATTGTAAACGCAGTGTCAGGGTTGAAACACCCTGGGAGTCCGATCCGATCTACGGGGCGCCCCAGTACGAAACCCTGGTGGCCCTGGGATGCAACTGCGGGGTCGACAATCTGGAAGCCATCATCAAGGCCAATGAGATATGCAACCGCTACGGCATTGACACAATATCGGTGGGCGTATCGATTTCCTTTGCCATGGAGCTGTTCGAGAACGGCATTTTGACCGCTGAAGACACCGATGGCCTCGAATTAAGATTTGGTAATGCCGAGGCCATGTTGGACCTGACCCAAAAAATTGCCGCACGGGAAGGCAAACTGGGTAAACTGCTGGGGGAGGGGACCAAGATCGCCTCCGAGCAGATCGGCCAGGGATCTGAAAAATTCGCCATGCACGTCAAGGGGGGCGAGATCGGCATGCACGAACCCCGCTACAAGCAAGGCATGGCCCTGCATTACAGTGTGCATGCGGCCGGCCCGGACCATGTGTCGGGAATTCACGATGAAAAGGTCAACGCTTCGCTGGCGTCCTGGGATGAAATCGACGTGGCTGAAGAGGTTTCCAATTTTGAAATGAGCCCCAGAAAAGCCCGCATGCTCTACCTGGTGGGCCTCTGGCGCCAGGTGGGCAACTATTTGGGCATGTGCGCGTTCATCCCCTATACCAAGAAGCAGGTGATCGAATTGTTGGAATACACCACCGGCATGAAGATGAGTCACTGGCGCCTGATGAAAACCATTGAGAGGGGCATTACCCTGTCACGGATTTTCAACCTCAGAGAGGGGTTTACGGTGGCAGACGATACCCTGCCGGCCAGATTCAATTCATCGCCTGCGGATGGCCCCTTGAAGGATGTCCATATCGATCCCCACGAACATGAGGACGCCCGCAGCGTCTATTTTCAGATGCTGGGCTGGGATGAGGACGGCGTCCCCACCAGGGGCAGGCTGGCGGAGTTGAATATCCTCTGGGCGCAAAAATATCTTGAATGAAAATTCTGACAGTTTCAGATACGGTCGAGGCGGCCCTGTACGACCATTTTCAGCATGAGCGTTTCCCGGGCATTGAAATTATTCTGGCCTGCGGCGACCTGCCCAGGGAATACCTGTCCTTTCTGGTCACCATGTTCAATGTTCCGCTTTTTTACGTCAAAGGCAATCATGATATTGGGTTAGGCGGGTACAAACCGGGCGGTTGCGTCAACCTGGACGAAAAGCTGGTTGTACACAAGGGCATCCGCATCCTGGGATTTCAAGGCTCGCATTGGTATAACGGCAAGCCCAATCAATATACCGAACCGCAGATGCGCCGCAAGGTTCACAAGGCGCGTCTGAAATTGTGGCGGCACAAGGGGGTCGATATAGTCATCACCCATGCGCCGCCGCGTCATATCCATGACCGAGAGGATCCCTGCCATCGCGGCTTTGAATGCTTTCGCAAGCTGATCGACCGCTATGCACCGAGCTACTTCATCCATGGACATGTCCACCTTAATTATGGTTATAATGCGCCGCGGACGACGAAGATCAATCACACCAAGGTAGTCAACAGTTATGGGCACCACATCATCCGGATCGAGGCCAGGTAGAATTTGGCGTAAACTAGTTCCCGGACGCAGAAGCGGCACCGGCAAAGATCCCATCAAAAACTTCCAGGAAAAGCAGAAAACCGAAGAGGCCTTCAGCCAGAGAGATCTCGGTACAAAGGAGGTGCCGCTGGGAAAAATCGTCGGCAGCGTGGGGCGCTACAATGATTTCAACCGCCAGTTCCGATTGAAAGAGGATCATGAGCCCTATCGATTAAAGCGCATCAAAGATGCCATGAATATGGGCAAAATGCTGCCGCCCGTCGAGCTGTATAAAATCAAGGATGAATATTTTATTCTCGACGGGAACCACCGGGTCAGCGCAGCCAAGGAATTCGGGTATGCCACCATCGAAGCACATATCATCGAATTTTTGCCTTCAGCGGACACGTTGGAGAATATTCTATATCAGGAGAAAAATGATTTCGTTGCCAGGACCGGTTTGCCCGATTCCATCAATCTGACAGCCGTCGGACAATATGCCTATTTATTGGAGCAGATTTCGGAACATCAATATTTCATGGAGGAACAATCCCATGAACCGGTTGCCCTTCAGCAAGCCGCCCAGGATTGGTACAAAACCATCTATCGGCCCCTGATTCATATCATCAAACGCAATCAGCTGGTTAAAACCTTTCCCAAAAGAACGCTAACGGATCTTTATGCCTATATATCCTATCATCAATGGAAAAAAGGTCGCAAAAAACGAAGCTATGACAGCGGAATCGATGAGCAGATCCCCAAGAGTATGGAGAGATTCCGGGCCAGGATGATGGAAAATAAAGAATTGGATCTGCCGGAGATGAAGCGTCTTGCCCGGGCTTTTGTGCACGTCAGCGTCGAATCGGGCAAAGAGGATCGTGTTGCAGAGAAGCTTTTTGCCTATCGGGAAGTCGAAGAGGTGCATCTGGTGCCGGGCGATTTCGATCTCATTGTGAAAATTGTCATGAGCCGGGAGTTGATCGAGTCTGAGACCGAGGTAATTGGACTGTTTATTCAAAATAAAGTGCGCCGATTGCCCGGTGTCGTAAAAACCAAAACCACCATTCCCATCTCTTCGAAACAGAAAAAAAATGAAATCCGATGGTATTAGATTCAGAACATTTTTTTGAAAAGCGATATAACAGAGGAACTGGTCAAACATGAGCATTCACGATCTGAACAAGCAGATTATAAAAAAATTCAGAGCGGCCCTGTATGACTGCCGGGCTGCGGACCTGGAGATGCAGCTCAAGCAGATGATGGCGCCGCAGTGCGCCATCCATCTGGCTTATCCTTTTGAAGATTTAGACGGGCCTGAGGCGTTGTTTCACAAGGCTTACCTGCCCTTGTTAACCGCAATTCCGGATCTGGAACGGCGCGATTATATCGTCATGGCGGGCAGTGACACCACGGGTAATTGGGTTGGCTGTGCGGGCTTTTATATCGGTGTGTTTGAAGGTCCCTGGCTCGATATTCCGGCCACGCTGCATCCCGTGACCATGCGCCATCATGAGTTTTTTCGGTTGGAAGGCGATCGGATCGTCGAGATGCAGGCCCTGTGGGATATCGTCCAGGTGATGATCCAGTCCGAGGCCTGGCCCTTGTCGCCAAGTCTGGGCGTGGAATGGCAAGTACCCGGACCCGCCGGCCAGGATGGTATTGTCAACGGACCTTATAATCAAGAAAAGTCCCAGGCCAGCCTTAAACTCGTCCAGGACATGCTGTCGGGTCTTGCGAAATATGCCGAAGAAGGGGTTGAGGCCATGAATCTGGAAAAATATTGGCACCCCAAAATGACCTGGTACGGCCCGGCGGGTATCGGCAGCAACCGTCGTATCAGCGGATTTCGCAATTGGCATCAACAGCCCTTTTTAAACGCCATGCCGGATCGTGAGGTCAGTGGTGAGGCCATGGCTTTTTTCGCCGATGGCGACTATGTCGGATTTACAGCATGGCCGGGTATGCGGGCCAAAATCGGCGGCGGCGGCTGGTTGGGCATCGCACCGGCAAATCAGGAAATCACCCTGCGCAGTCTGGATTTTTGGCGTTGTGAAAACGGTAAGATACGCGAAAACTGGGTGCTGGTCGACATGCTGGATGTGCATCACCAGATAGGGGTCGACGTGTTTGCCCGCATGCGGGAGCTTACGGCCGACCGGCAAAGGCCGAGGCCGAAAGTCTAAGCTCGATTGCGATCCTTTCCGAGAAAGGGATCAAGAACTGTTCTTGGATAGCGGCGCTAAATCGGCTATAAGAGCATTCATGCATAAATCGACTGTCAGGCTCCTCGGCGGATTCGCTGTTTTCGCCTCGGCTATTTGTTTCTACCTTTCGTCCGTGGTGATCCGGTGGTCCCAGGCGGCGGTATCGATTGCCCCCTCCTATTTTGTCTTTGCCAGGCTTCTGCTGGGGTTTGTGGTGGTCTGTGCCGCCATGATCTACCGAGGTCAACGGCCGCGTCCCCGCAACTACCATTTACTGCTGGGAAGAACCGTGTTCAACTGTGTGGCGGTGTATTGCTTCTATATGGCCGTGCAGGTTACCTCGGTTGCCGAAGCCAATATGTTGAACATGACCTATCCGGTTTTCGTGGCGCTGATTTCCTGGACTGTGCTCCGCAACCAGCGCGACCCGGTGGCGCTGCTCATGGTGGGTGTGGCTTTCGCCGGCATCTGGCTTATCCTGGATCCCGGCAGGGTAGAATTTAAAACCGCCAACCTCTGGGGACTGGCTTCGGGTGTGGCGACCTCCCTGGCGACGACATATTTGAATGTCAGCCGGCGCTACCACGACACCAATACGGTCCTTTTCTTCTTGTTCGGCCTGGGCACCCTGGTGATTTTTACCGTTTTTCACGGGGATTTTTTCTGGCCCGATTCACGGGTGCTCTACTACCTGGGGCTGTCCGCCGCCTTCGGCGTCGGCGGCCAATTTACGCTCACCCTGGGCTTTCGCTATGTTACGGCCGTGGACGGCAGCATCATCTCCTCGATGCGTATTCTAATGGCAGCCCTGCTCGGTCCATGGGTCGTCGGCGAACTTCCGTTAAGCGCCGTCGGATGGGTGGGGGCGGTGCTCCTTTTCGGCGCCAACGTCCTGCTGGCCGTGCGCGGCGGCCGTCAGGAATAGAACCGCAAGAGCCGGATTTGCAATTAGATTTGTCCGACCAGCCCTGGAAGGGCTTCAATTGCATAGAGCGGAATGGACAGGACTGAGTCTGCAAACGATAGGGGGTGGAGAGAAAAGCGGATGCCGAAGGGAGCTTTTTTTTCAGAAAGAAATACTCTGAGACTTCTAAGAGTTCCTGTCTTGCCGGCTTTCACCTCAACCGGCAGAATGTATTCGTCTTTTTGCCATAAATAGTCGACTTCCGCCGCGCTGCCCCTTACCTCTCTGTGCCAGTAATAAAGTTCCGGCTCGGCAAAACATTTACCCAAGGCAAACAGCTGCTGTCCGATAAATTGTTCGGCGACAAGCCCTTTGTACACTGCCAGCAAATTTTCAGACATGTATGTTTCCCTGGCGATGCCCATGGCGCTTTGCAAAAGGCCCACATCCAGAAAGAGAATTTTAAAAAATTTCTCATTACAGTGGGCGGCAAGGGGGAGGCCGGAGCCGGAAGCAGCGGTCACTTTATGAATAATATGGGCTTTGATCAGCAAATTAAGCGACTTTCTTATGTCGCGCGCATTCACGTCCCTGTCAATATCCGCATATTTAAATTTGTTTCCCACGGTTGCAGGCGCCTTGGTAAATACTTTATCAAGAAGTCTGAAATTTACATGTCTGCCGTATTTACCGAAATCATGTTTGTAATTCTGCAAAAGGAGTTGATGAATCTCATCCGTTTTAGAAAGGTTTTTTTTGTCAAGCCAGGTGGCGATAGTTTCGGGCATGCCGCCCAGGTACAAATAATCCCGCAACAGGGAAACGGATTTTACATGGATTGATTCAGGGATATGTTCGGTTATAGACAGGTCCCGAAACCATTGTCTGAGTTTATATTCACCACAAGCCGACAGAAACTCTCCAAACGACATGGGGAATAAATGAATGTTTTGAACGCGTCCCACAGGAAACGATATGGCGTGTGCTCCCATGATAAACTCAAGCAGGGAGCCAGCTGCCACAACATGCAGGGCAGGCATTTTTTCGTAGAAATAGCGGAGGGCTTTGACAGCCTCGGGGTATTCCTGAATTTCATCCAGAAAAAGGAGGGTTTTGCCTGGAATGATGTCAACATTCAGTGACAGCTCAATCCGCTGTATTATTTCCATTGGATCGAGTGAGGTAAAACAGGACTTCATTTGCGGTTGAAATTCAAAATTAATGTCAACAAACCGGTCAAAGTCAGAGTGGCCAAACTGATTGACAAGCCATGTTTTTCCGACCTGCCGTGCACCCCGTATAATCAATGGTTTACGTTTTTTTTCATTTTTCCAGGTTTTCAGCCATCCATACAAATCTCGTTCCATCAATTTCTCCGGCAACGTTTTTAAGTGCCATTATAGGCGCAATCAAAAAGATTGTCAAATAATAGGGGTTAAATTAAACTAAATAGTCAAAAAGAGCACTCTAAAATAAACGATTCTGTCAAAAAATAAATATTGGCCAAAGCTTGAATTGTGACGAATATTAATAAATCTGAGCGTTATATCACAATTCAACGGGCTGTTGCCCAAATCGAATTTTACTTACTGACACCGGCTCACCTTGTGCGCCTAATTTCTGGTTTTTTTTCTTCAAGATTTTTACAAACGCACAAATAGCAATTGATTACACCGACTACTTAT
>Ga0209052_1000043_pt1 | contig 76984 bp, 68 predicted proteins | sample WorMetHEROISLAND_2_FD_187409 | JGI IMG/M metagenome (GOLD analysis project Ga0209052, IMG submission 187409) | Marine gutless worms symbiont microbial communities from Max Planck institute for Marine Microbiology, Germany - Olavius sp. 4 HERON... | ecosystem: Host-associated > Annelida >...
CATTATGAAAGTAAAGAACCGGCCAGCTTTTCGTTTTAAATATGCGTTACAATGGGTTTTTCCTGTACACAATTTTCGATATGAAACAAAAACAAGTAGTTCTCATCAATTTCGTGCAACATCCGGGTTAATATCTTCATGAGTTTTAACCTCCTTATCGCTCATTTTCGTAATTACGGCAATGCTTGGCGTAATTTTTACGCAGAGACGGGCAGGACGCACAGAGGGAACCTTTTTCGTTTGCTTCCACCTGCATCCCGCTGCCGATGAAAAATTCCTTAGGCGTTATTTGCCAACCGGATCATTGCTTTGGCGAAGCCCGTCGAATCCGCGGTAAAATCAAGATTCATCATATCCAACCCTGTTCCTGGAATTGTTTCTTGAGAATATCGGCAATTTCCTTCGTGGTCTGGCCGGCCCTGCCCTTTACCGTGCTGCCGCCAGATTTTTCGCCGTGTACCTTCATCGCGGTGCTGACGATAAGTCCCGCCGGGTTGTGTGTGGCGATCAAGCCTAAAACCCCCAGGTCCTCCCCCGGCGTTTTGCCTCCTTCGGCATCTGTTGTGCCGGATCCAAGTTTGCGTAACCCCTGGGCCGTCATCTGGAAGCCTTCGGCCGCCACTTTCAAATCGGACACACCGGACCCGAATCCTATTAGGATGCGTTTTGCGGCACTGCCCTCATTGAAAGAAACGAGGTAGCCACGGATAATAATGTCGTTGATCTGCGGTGTCGTATCCGACATGGCATGCTCGGCGGGCATTCCCATGCCGCGGATCTGCTCGACCAACTGCGTCGCGATTTCAGCGCCCAGTTGCCGACCGGTCTTGATATGTTCGGCAGTTTGCGGCGGGTTGTGCGGGGAGTGCTGCCCCGCAAGCGCGGATTCGTCCGGAACCTCATCGGGCGTCGCAGCGAAGTCGTGCACCCAGATGTGAGTGGGTCGCGGGATTTTCCCGGTTACGCGTTCGTCGCGGTCGGTTACCTTGGTTGAGGCGCACCCTGCAACAATTAGCAGGGCCATCAAACACAGTACGATGTGATTTATAGCCTTCATTGGATACCTCCTTTTACAATTAATGGTGAATATCATCCTTATTGGCCGGTATAGGGATCTTCCCATCAGTTCAGTCAAATGGGCCTTTTACAAACCTCGCCTGGTTTTTCGTATCGTTTTCAACATGTTGACTCCATGTTTATTTACGTTTCGGAATTTCTATAATAGATTGAAATCATGTAGCTTTTAACGACACTGGTTTTATGCCGCCTACATGGAATGATGGATGGAAATTTAGAAAATGTTTTATAGGTCAAAACGTATAAAGCAATCGCGTCTTGCCAAATCCTGAGCTTTTTAAACCCTCGGTTGATGTTTTTTCGATCCATGATTAGTTTTTTTTTCTCATGAATCACAATGTTTTTCAATGCGATGAAAAAAAACCCCATATTCCAGTATTCCATTGTTCCATCATTCTCCGCCTCCGGCGGATGAGCGCAGCGAACTAAGTTCTTTTGCGTTTAACGTTGGCGCAAGCTTGGGTGGGTTCCTCGTCGGTGCCATAATAGATAGATATTCATGGTCAACCGTATTCATTGTCCTGGCGATAGGAGCAATTTTGACCAGTGTACTGCTTGTTAGTTTTGGTTTATGGATAAACAAATTAAGCGGCAGAAGCATTTTAAGCTTGGAACAAAGTGTCCTGTAAGATCCCTAGCATAAATATGTTGGATTCAGTTTTGTGCCCAATATTTAGTTTACAAAACTCGATTGGAAATTGGATATTGGATATTGCCTGCCCTGTTAAATAAATCGTAGATTTAATGCGAAGCATTATTCAACAGGGTAAACTCTTTGTTATTCGGTGCTTGGGATTTATTAGATTCAAGTGCGCTGCTTTGTTTAAAATCCATTTCAACTTTTATAAAATATTTTGGGGAATCAACACTAGCATTATCCTCATCATCAGGCCGAGGTGAAGAACCAGTGTTTCCCGTCACTTCGCCGGCACCGTGGTATGATCTCTACCCAGAACGGAGCGATAGCTTCTGCCGGTCACCTTCCTTTGATAGTCGAACAAGGCTTTTTCCATGCTGGCGGCCATCTCCGGCTCCTCGTTCAGAAGGTTGTTCCTCTCCCCGGGATCTTCGAGAACGTTAAACAGCTGCAGCAAATCCAGCTCCGCCAGGTAGACCAGCTTCCACTGCCAGTTGCGGTAGAGAAAATAGCGGCGCTTGAAAGACGCCCTGCCGGCGATGTCCCTATTCAGGTAGGGTTTCCTGTCATTGCTGAAGATCAGCGGGGCCAGGGAGATGCCCATACGGGGGTCGTCAAAGGGCGGAACCACGGAATAGCCGGCCAGCTCTGCTATGGTCGGGGCCATGTCGGCGGTAATCACCGGCACGTCATCGAAGCGCTGCCGGACACCGTGGGAAACCAGAATCAGTGGAACGCGTATTTCCTCCTCGTACACCGTGTGCCCGTGGAGGCTGGCGCCGTGTTCCCAGAATTGTTCTCCGTGATCGGCGGTGAATAATATGACGGTGCGGTCATAAATGCCCTCGGCCTTGAGCTGTGATATAAAGCGGCCCATGGCCCGGTCGAGATAGGACAGATTGTTGTCGTACAGATCTCGCGGCCGGTCGCCGAAGTCGGTTCCACCCGTTTTTTTCCACAGGTCGTTGTGGACATCCATGAGCGTCAAAAAGCACAAAAAGCGCTCGGCGGGCGGCACCGCGGTGATGGCGGCAAGGGCGGCTCCAAAAACCTCGTCTGCGGTAGCCGAGCGCCGGTCGCTGACCGCCCGTGCAATGGCCAACTCGGTAACAGCAAGCTCCGGGGGGTAGATGTCGCGCGGGCCGAATCCCTTCATCAGCATGAAATGTTGGATGCCTTCGGTCCGGGCGATTTTATAGTACAGATTTTTTTTGTGCAAGCCCGGGCCGTAGAGATCGAAACGGCTGCGGCCGGCCACCAGAAAGGGATAGGCTGCAAAAGAGCCGCCCCCCTGGCTGTAAGCCCGGCTGAAAGACAGCGCGTCCTCCATGGCCCAGCGGTCCAAAAACGGCGTCAGGTTGCGGTGATAGCCGGCGGAATGGAAAGCGTCTCCCCGCAGCGCATCCACCACAATGACCAGCAGGTTGAAGTCTTGGGGCAGCTGAGACGAATGGGTTTTCTCCAGCCGCAACGTAGGGCTCATGGGACGGGGGCTGTCCTTGGGCGAAGGGCTTTGCCCGAGGTGAATCCATTTACCCAGTCCCAGGGTGTCGGCAAACTCCCGGGCGAAGGTCGCGTCCACCCGGGTCAGTTCGTTGAACTGCAGCACGGCGACCTTTGTCTCAGGATACCTGCCCAGCGCATAATAAGGCAAAAAACCAAGCAGTGCCGTAATCGCCAGGACGATCCCCAGTCTCCGGGAGCCGGCGGAGGTATGGTCCGCGGCAGGAAAGAACCGGTTGATCAGCAGCACGCCCGTGCCTGCAGCAACTATCGAGACAACTTTCAACAGCGCGCCTTTGAGATAGGAGAAGGTCGTAAACCAGGGGTTGAAGAGATCGCCGAATAAAATGATCAGGCCGCTGCCCAGGCAGGCGCCCAAAATGAAGATCAAAAGCAGTGTCCAGCCCGCCGGGGTGCGGCGGCCGGTCAAAAACCAGGTGATCGGAAAAAGTGCGGCCGCCCCGGGGGTCAGGGCTACGATTCCGATCATGCTGCCGGATTCAGAACCGTCGGCCCGGCAGGCCAGCCTCAGAAAAACGGTTGAAAACAGGGCCCCGCCGCCGACGCTCAGCAACAGGAACAGCTGCCAAACGGTGAATTCAAGATTGAGGCCATCAATTTGCCATGAGATGGCATAATGCAGTGTCACCAATAGCAGGGCGGTAAACACCGTAACCAGGGAGAAAAAAGTCACCAAGGCAAAAAAACGCAGACCGTCCGGCCGCGTCTCCAATCTTGGCCGCAGGCGGTTGAAGCCAAGCACAATTGCCAGCATGCCGATACCAAACCATACACTGGTGACGCCGGACAGGGTCGGCGGAAAAAGATGCCTTAAATTGTACTCTATTTCGGAATCCAGAAGAACCTGATCTGACATCCGCCGCCAGGAAGGATCGAGAAAAGAGATCCCGGCTCCCATGACAAACAGCAAGACAAGAAACAACCCGGCGCTGGCCGACGGTTTGAGGAACACCGCCGCCTCGCTGTCGGGCCCCTCCGGCTCGGTACTCCGAAGGGCCAACAAGCACTGCACCAGAATGGTTACAAGCACTACGGTTTGCACCCAGGACATCAAGCCGGTCCCCTGTTTAAACAGCAAAACCGCTATCAAAGCAATGCCGGCCACCTCGACACAAACCAGAACCGCCAATATTCTGAGCAGCGGCTGTGATGTGCCCATGCGGCTGATTTGCAGCCGGCAAACCAGGATCAAATAGACCAGCACCACTGCCACCGCGGGCACGATATGGTCACGGAGCCAGGCGAAACCCGGGCTCTCCCCGCCAGATATCTCCTGTCCCAACGGGCTGCTGACAGCCTCAAAAAGACCGTAGACGACAACCACCAGGGCCGCGCCCAAGAGGTGAAGCCAGGGCAGGATCGTGGCGTACTTATCAGGATGCAGTGGGATAGATGTTGGATGCATTTTAAGGCCGCTGTTGGCTGCAAGCGTCTAGTCTGCTTAAGAAAGATAGGTTGCGAAAGCGAATATCGAAAATGAACTCTGCCTGTTTTAAAAAGTAAGAGCGCAGCGATTCCATCCTTCGAAATTCGTTATTCGACATTCTGCGGTTCTGCGGTTCGCTTTTCAATTTCTTATAGTTTCGCAGATTATTTTCATGAAATAATCACGTATTAAAACAGTGTGAATATCAGATCCCCTGTCAAATGAAAGGCAATGGCATGGCATTGATGGCACTCTCGGATCTTCGCCGGCGTTAACGACGGGGTGCCGTCCGGATTGAACCTGGCGTAGCTCCAGTTGACCGGGTGGAAGGCTTGAGCGGATGCTGTTTCATCCACCTTAATCTTTGAGATAACGTCGATTTCCATCAAGGCCCCACGTTTCTTGTCAATGGCATTTCCCCGGTAGCTTTCAACAACCAGGGTGGCTTCCGGCGGCCAGAATCGGAAGGTCCGGTCGGGCGCCTTTGTTGCGCTCGTCACGGATCGCTGCAAATCAGTCCTGCGCCAGTAAATCCAGGCGCTCTGATTGCTGACGAACCGGCGGGTTTCGACAAAGCGGTCTGACCAACCGTCGGCCGGGTTCCCGGCGGCGTCCCGATAAACCGGCAGTTTTAGGGACCTATTGGGGTAACGGTAGCCGGCCGGAACCACAATGGACGGGTTTCTCACGGGCCTCAAACCGGGGGGCGTGAGCAGTATTTGGGCCTCCATCGAAAAAACCGAGGCGGCCAGCAGAGCCCCAAATAATAAGGCACCCGGAAGAATGAAATTCCGGATGCGACGCTGAGATAATCGATTCATTTGCAGCCGGTCGTTATACAATTATGGTCCTATAAACAAAAAGAAGGTGAATGCTCCGTGTGGTTTTGTTTTAAATTAATTTCGGAGCGCTGGAGTATTGGAGTGTTGGAGTGATGGTTGGAATGCCGGCGCCATAATTGCAGAACTCCAATACTCCAGTACTCCCCGATCTGCAGATCCATGTGCTTTAGGTAAACTTCAGCACACCTTATTCATGGTTATAGTTCCGTAAAATAATGCTTGCCGAGGCCAGGGATTGAGAGTTGATTGCGAATGCGCTAGACCTGTGCGGCAACGCTGCCTACAATGATTTCAAATAGTCGATGATCGCCTTGAGCTCATCTTCCGGCAGGTGTTTAAACGACGGCATTTTATCGCCACCCTCGACAATCCGCTCCCGCACGTTTTCTTCGGTGACCGCCAGGCCGGAGTCAGGCAGCTTGGACGCCTCGAACAGGCCCGCCAATCCGGGTCCCACCTTGTTGTCCTTGCGATCGTGATAGTGGCATATGGCGCAATTGGCCTCGAAAAGCTTTTGGCCCGACAGCGGCGCTTTGGCGTTCTTCAGTTTGGTGAACACCCACTGACCCGACCGGCCCGGATAGCGAAAGGTGCCGCTGAGAAGCACCGCCTGGTCCTGACAGCGCAATTCAAGCTCGGCTTTACCCTGCTGTCCCTCGAAGGCAAAGGCGATGGACACCCTGTCATCCGTTTGGGTGATATCAGCGATGGACAGGCTGCCCTCGAACTGCTCGCCGGCCAGCGCCCCCGAAGGTTCTTGGGAAAACTGGTAAACCTTGTCAAAGTTCGACTTCCATATCCCGGTCACATCGCAGGCCAGATTTTCCGAGTGGGCCACCACCGGTTGATAAACCGACCGGCCCCGGCCGCTGTAAACCGGTCCATTGCTGCATTTGTGGTCGGCCACGGCGAACAGCCAGTCGTCGAGGTTCTCGCCGTCCAGGGCCACTGGGATGAAAGGTGAAACGTATTCACCGGCAGGAAAATCGTCCTTCACGTCCTTCAGATCACCGGCTTTGGGCACCAGCCGGTAGGATTTAAAGCGCTTGGTGTCGATCGCCAGCATCTGCGGACCCAAATTGTCGTCGGGGTCATCAACCCGCATGCTGATCTGAAACACCTGATCGGTCAGCTTGTTGAATTGGATGTCGGTAATTATGGGGTCATCGGCGGTCGTGCCGTCAACCGGCAAAATAACCGGGATATCGTTGTCAACGCCTTGATTGATTTGGACCTGCAGCGGGAAATAGATATACTTTTCGCTGTACACATGCAAACCCCAGGGGCCGCCGGATGGCAGCGGGATTTTAAAGGTACCGTCGGGTCCGATGGCGCCGCCGGCCAAAAAGGCATTGTTGTGCAGTTCACCCTTTTCCAGGGCCACCGCCCCGCTGGCAACCACCATGCCGTCGGCGGTGATCACTTTACCCGAAATATAGGTCTGGGCCCATGCCTCGGTCATAATAAAGATCCAAAAGACCGTCAGGCCGAGCAGAAATAGGATCACCGTGCTTCGCGTCTTTGACTTCGACTGGAATACCATAGTTCAACCTCTGCGATATATTTTGGAGAAGATGAAATGTTTTGCATTAATTGAGTTATTCACCACCCAGAGTTATTTGTTATTCGTTATTGACTAATTGGGTAAAAGCCCTGAAATTCGTCTTTGTTTCTAGTGTTGTGTCCCAGAAGAACAGTGAAAAAATTTATGGCCACTTTAGCACGATATCTGTTCGTCATCCCCGCGCAGAGCCTGCCCCAGCGTAGTCAGGGGCGGGGATCCATGCGCCTTTGAGCTGGACTCCCGCCTGCGCGTTAGTGACCCTCATTTTATAACTTATTTATAGGACAGGACGCCAGCTGCTGGCAGAAAAATAAAATCCGGCCTTTCAAGCTATTCGAATAACGATCAACAAATAACAGATAACACCTCAGTGAGCGGATTCTCGCTCACTGAGGCTCAGAGCGTTTTGAGATAAGCAAGCAACGCGTCGACCTGCTGCGGCGTCAGGTTGCCGAACGGCGGCATTTTATCAAAGGGGGCCGCCAGCAGCGTTTTGAAATTTTCATCGGACACAGCCCGGCCGCTGACCGGGAAATTGGCCATTTGGAAAACGCCCTTCAATCCGGGGCCGATCTTGTTGGCGGTGCTGTCGGTAAAGTGGCAGGCGGAACAGTTGCTTTGAAAGAGGGCGGCGCCTTCTGCCACCAAACCTTCCGATACCTTTTCCGCCGGCGCTTTGGTCCCGTAGACCAACTCGCCGCCGAAATATCCCAGCCCGACGGTTGTCAGAAGGCACAGCGCGTACATGGGCACGAGCGTTCTGGAAAACGTTTCGCCGAAAAACCCGAAGATGACGGCCAGAGCAAGAAAGATCAGTAAGACAGCAGCCAGCACCAGCTTCATTTTAATCGCAAACAGCATGGATCCGCCATAGAAGTGCTGCCAGTCCATAATCCCCAAAACAGCGGTCGGCACTGCCGCAATCAATGCCAGCACAGCACAATGACGGGCGGTTTGGGACAAACTCGTCCGCTTGATTACAATGCCGACAATCGCGAATATAAAAGCTCCCATGACCATCCCGATCGGCACATGGGTGAGGATTGGATGAAGCGGGTGGGTATATCCGAATTTGGCCAGGATCTGATAAATAAACGCCATCATCTGGGCACTCCTTTTCCCCGGTATTTTTGGGCGGTTCTCATCCCGGCGGTCAAACGGGAAATCGTCAGCCCAATCGAGCAGGCTTCTCGATTCAATTTCCAGGATTCGCTGGAGGGAAGCTAAACAGGATAAAGCCTGAGCTCATTTTTGATTAGCTAAAAACAGTCGCGGCGTCAATTGGAATTTTGGGCATAACAACGATCATCGCGGCAATTTAACCGTATCACCGCTTTGCCGGTGGGGATCAAACCGATTCTGAGTACCGACCCGTTGTCACCCAAAGGCGGTATTGTTGATCGCAAAGAACACCGGCTGTATTCCGATTGCCCTTCTACCTTACCAGGAGCAGTCTCAAATCCCTCGGATATCGCCAAACCTTCAGGCTTGTAGTCGTTTGATCGGCTCTTGCATTACAGCCCGGGCTCATAAAAGGTTCTGACAGGTGCCGGTTTGAGCATATATGAGAACCTTGGCGCCTTTGCGTCCTTGCGTGCGGCAATCTTTTCCAAATTAAAATTGTATGATCACCGCGATCTTGTCCGGGGTGCGGCGCATCTTCTTGACAGGGGCGATTTCATTCTTGTATACACAATCGAGAATTTAAACCCGTATTTTCTCTGTTCAGATTCCAGATAATATTGTCCCTGCTCTTGACCTTTTAGGTCACGGTTCAAAGGAAGATAGACATGTCGGAAGATGGAGTGCCGTCCGAAGCGTTTAAGCCGAAATGGGAGGAGGCCGAAGGCTGGGTCGACCGTTATGGTGAATCCCTCTACCGATTTGCGCTGGCGCGGGTGAAAGACCCGGTGGCGGCCGAGGATCTCGTTCAGGAAACCTTTCTCGCCGCGCTGCGGGGGCATCAAAAATTCCAGGGACGCTCCAGCCTCAAGTCGTGGCTGGTGGCCATCCTCAAACATAAAATCGTCGACCACTTCCGCAAAAGCGTCAAGGAGAAGGTGCTTGAAAATTTCGATTCCCTGGCAGATCAGGCAGCCAATGATTTCGATAACCGTGGCAAGTGGAAATTTCGACCCCAACACTGGGCCGTCAATCCGGCCAAGCTGTATGAGCAAAAAGAATTCATGGATATCCTGTATGAGTGTCTGGCCCGTCTGCGTGGACGGTTGGCCGATATTTTCATGCTGCGTGAGGTAGATGGCTTGAGCACAGAGGAAATCTGTAATGAGTTGAACATTACCGCGACCAACAGTTGGGTTATGCTCTACCGCGCCCGCGCGGGGCTTCGCCGCTGCTTAGAGGATAACTGGATGGACACCAAATAAGGTGCAACAATGTCACACTGGATGTTTAGCTGCAACGAAGTATCACAAAAAGTTTCCGAATCGATGGATCGGACCCTGCCGATGCGTCATCGAATGATGCTGCGGTTTCACTTTTTTATGTGTAAATATTGCGCGCGTTTTCGCGATCAGCTGCTGCTGATCAGCAAGGCCCTGCGAGGTGGAGTGGATTCCGACGAAGCACATGAAACGCCCGACGTCTCCTTCGCGGAACCACGAAAACGGATCAAACAGACCTTGAGAGATCAACTGGAAAAGACATCGGGATAACGTCACAACGGTTGTCAAGAATTTGCCTCGTCTGCGATAGATTCTAAATCCCCCTTGCCCCGTTCCCAAAGGCGGTAATATAGATGACACCAGGCTTCTTTTTCCCCAATCGGGAGCACAAATCGGTTTCATGTGCGTCTGAGTTCCCCCTTCATTAAAGAGGGCCAGTTGTATTATTACGGCCACAGAAGCCACTTCGTATCGGAACGAATTGATGAATAGAACCATCACCACTCAAAACACCAAAATTTTATCCCATCTGGCGGCGTTAGCCTGCATATGCGCCATCCTGGCATCAAGCTCTGCCGCCGATCAGCCCCGCGACGATGAGGCCAAAAAGCACCGGATCGAAGCGCTTTATGAAGAATATCGCCGGAATTTCGCCGACGTCGCCGCTATTTCCGCAGAAGGGGCCATGACACAAGCAGATCCGCAAAGTCTGCTCTTCGTGGACGTCCGCAATCAGGATGAGCAGGACGTATCGATGCTGCCCGGAGCGATCACGGACAGGGAGTTCTTGAAAAATCCGGAAGCCTACAAAAATAGAACCGTCATCGCCTACTGAACGGTCGGATACCGGAGCGGCGTGTTCGCTCAAGAGCTCGGGAAGCAGAATGTTGACGTGCTGAACCTGAGGGGAGGCATCTTGGCATGGCTGCATGCCGGCGGCCGGGTGTACAGACAAGGCCGGGCCGTCAAGCAAGTACACGTTTACGGCGAAAGGTGGGATTTGGCACCGGCGGATTTTCAGACCGTCAAGTGACGACCTTTCTTCAAGTGGCTATGAAATGGTTGAAATGCTTCGGATTGGGGAGTAAAAGCCTGCCCTGATCATCCTGAGCAATATTTCATCTGCCTGCGACAGGCTTATTTGTCCGTCCAGCATGGAGGCTTTTAAGATTCCGATTGTCCCTGTGAACGGAATGTTCATGGAGGTACATTGCTTTCTTGCAGCGCGGTCATCGGTTACCACAACGGCGGCTCGTTCCTTTGCATGCGCAATGCAGGAGGCTTCTCCTTTGCCGAGGTGTCCGATCAACTCCTGGAAATGCTGGTGCTCTTTTCTGCTTAAAGAGATCAGCTCAAAGATTTTGTTGTCGAGGAATTCATCCATATCCTTTAACAAGGGATAGGATTGCATTCCGGCTGTGATCTCGTCGTAAACCTCCCAGGTTATTATTCCCCGATTTCGATAGCGCCTTTTAAGTATAAAGCCTGCGTCCGACATCAGAAAATTGCTGAGCACGACAGTATCAAAGATCCATTTTATTTCAGGCATTGTTGACATCGTCTTCGAGAAAGGAGTTCATTTGAGCAATATCGTGCTCTGCCAGCCACTTGCGAGCATCCCAGACATTCATCCCCATTTCCTCCGCGAGTTTTCCAAGACTGATATAGCCCCCCTGAAATGCTTCGACTGCACGCCTGTGCCTCTCGCTTAGATTCAGCACTTCAAGCTGATAGCAGGAATGCACTGCCTGCCTGACCAATTCTCCGACAGAGGTCTCGCGCTTTTTCGACAACGCTTTAAGCGCGTTGGCAACTTCCGGGGTTACTTTGATGTGGAGGGTTGAACTCTGCATGGTATTCACCTATTTATGTAAATATGTACAATATTAGATATGTATATATCTTTTTAGGTCTTCTGTCAAGCTTAAGGATAGAGAGATTGTCATGGATAGTTTCCTGTCCAATTCGGGACCGATCGGAAAAATTTGGCCCACATCTATTCAAGCATGCACCGCCCTCAGGCTTCAGCAGCATTAAAATGGATGCAGTGCGCCAGGCAGACGTTGTCGGCGCAGGCCGGGATGAGGCCCCGGTCTATGCGGTGGTGACAGAGATTGCACTTGTTGGCGACGTTGCGCTTCGGGTCGAAGGCGATGGCGTCGTAGGGGCAGGCGTCGATGCATGCCTGACACCCGGTGCACAGATCGTAATCCATGACGACGATGGCGTCATCGCGCTTGGCGATGGCCTCTTCCGGACAGACATCGGCACAGGGCGGATCGTCGCAATGCCGGCAAAGATTCACTTCGAACACAAATTCCGGCTTGCCGTCGACCATCCGGGGACCGTCTTCGCTGACATGAATCAGTTTGACCCCGTCGGCCGCCCGATTTTCCTGTTTGCAGGCCACCTCGCAGGTCTTGCAGCCCCAGCAGAGATGATTTTCGATGTTTATTTCAAACTTAGGCACAACGTCTCTCTTTGCCGCTATCCAGGCCCTAAAAAGCGGTGTTCGGCGTACGGCTTTCGGCTCAAGATGAAGGTTGAGTCTCGAATTTAAAAAGTCGTGTTAGGGTGCCTTTACTCCGCGAAGCGGATAGCGTGTTTCCGGTTTCATCCGCAAGCCGGGAATAATAAAATCCAAACAATCCTGCATGCCGCGGCGAAGCGGAGCGAAGACGGGTTATTCCTGTCCAAGGTTTTTCTAAAATAGATTCGATTCATTTAACTTCATAATCATGTCTTAGGCTTCACCTGTTTGCTTCTTTTCAGGATATATCTTACACAGCAGCGTCCGCACGCTGGTCGCTCCCATGGCCGGGTCGCAGGTTTCGTAGGCGTTGTCGGTCAGGATATTGACATTGGATTCATCCCAGCCGTAGCCGGGGCCCGGTTTTTCGGGAAACCACCAGGCGTGCTGGGCGGCCACAACGTCGGGGTTAAGGCCGGCGCTGAATTTGGCCCGCTGGCGTATGCGCCCCCGAACTGACTCGATGACGACCCATTGGCCTTCGGTAATCCCTTCCGCGGCAGCCGTTTCCGGGTGGATCTCGACCACAGGATCCCGGTGAAGCTCCCGCAGCCAGGGCACCTGGCGGTTTTCGGTGTGAAAAAATCCGGGCGACCGTGCTCCGGTGATCAGGATGTAAGGGTAGCGCCGGTGCAGTTCAGGGGCGCTGACAGGGCTCTCGGGCGGTTCCCGATACTGCGGCAGGGGATCATAGCCCCAGTTTTCCAGCAGGGTCGAGTAGAGCTCGAATTTTTTGGTCGGGGTGGAAAATCCCCGTTGCCTGTATTTTTGATAGGCGACCTCCTCGCGGATGAAATCCATTTGCTTGAACTCCTGCCAGGTGATTCCCATAGGTTCCAGGATATAATCCAGGCCGCCTTCGAAATCATCCCACCAATGCTCCCCCTGCCCGACCCGATGGGCCAGATCGTTGAGCATCTCGTGGTCGGAGCGGCATTCGCCCACCTGGATGACCTTGCGGCGCGGCAGCAGGTAGCCGTGACGCTTCCAGAAATCCCCGATGTAGTCCATCTCCAGCCAGGTGGCGGCCGGCAGCACGATGTCGGCAAGCTCGGCCGTCGGGGTGATGAAAAAGTCGGCCACCGCCATGAACTCCACCTTTCGAAGGGCCCGGTAGACCTCGGCGGCATTGGCCCGGGTCATCAAGGGATTGGAGCTGATCAAAAAAAGCATCTTGACGGCATAGGGCTCTTCCGCGATGATCGCATCCCAGACGCACTTGGGATTGATGATGGCGAAATTTGCGGCCAGGCGGAAGCGCTCTCTGCCCAGACGTTTCTGGGCCTGTTCGTGGGGCAGCATCCGATGGGCGCCGAACCGGCCGACATTTCGGATTCTGGGGGAGTTGAACAGAACCTGTCCACCGGCCCGGTCGATGTTGCCGGTGATGCCCATCAGGGCCATCAGGGCGCGGTTGTTGTCGGCGCAGGTGGTCTGCTGTTCGATGGCGACCCCCCACTGGATGGCCGCCGGTTTGGTGGTGGCGAACAGCCGCGCGGCCGCCTCGATCTTTTCCCGGGGTATGCGCGTGATATTCGCAACCCGATCCGGCGGGTATTCATTGACCCGCTCGACAAAGGGTTCCCACCCGTAAACGTGGTCGGCGACGAATTCTTCGTCGTAGAGCTTTTCGTTCACGATCACGTTGAGCATACCCAGGGCCAGGGCAGTGTCGGTGCCCGGGCGCAGCTGCAGCCAGATGTCGGCCCGGGCGGCGATGCGGGTCAGCCGCGGATCCACGGCGATGAGCCTGGCACCCTGGTCCAGGCTCGCCGAAAATGGCTCGCCTTTGTAGCAGTCCGGATTGCTGATCACCAGGTTGTTGCCCCACACCATGATGCAGCGGGGGTGGTTCTCATAGTCAACGATGGGATTGGACCCGCAGGTGATGATGCTGGTGGCGATGCGCGGCCCGTAGCAGAAATGACCGGCCGTCAACACGTTGGGGCTGCCCAGCAGGTTGGCGAAGCGATAGATCACCGCCTCGTTTTCGCGCCCGGTGCCGTAGCCCAGCACAATGGACTCGGCGCCCAGCCGCGCTTTGTAATCCAGCATCTTTTCGGCAATGGTGTCCAGGGCCTCATCCCAGGATATGCGCTCCCACTTGCCGCTGCCCTTGGGCCCGACCCTGCGCACCGGGTGGGTCAGCCGATCGGGGTGGTAGGCCAGCCGAGCGGAGGCCAGTCCCTTGCTGCAGAGCGTTCCGTGGTTGATCGGGCAGTCCGGATCGCCGGCAATCTTGGCCACCCGGCCGTTTTTGGTGTAGACCAGGACCCCGCAGCCTCCGTGGCACATGCGGCAGTGGCTTTTGACGACGCCGTCGTAGCCGTAGACCTCCATTTCCCGCCGGACATTGGATACCTTGAAATTGTCCACCTGAGATTCCTTATCCGGTCAGGCGCTGAAACTGCCCTTGTCCACAGCCAGCATCACCGAATCCTTGACCCGGTCGGGAAGGACTCCGATGCAGTTGTTGATGCTGGCATCAGCGTCGCTGTAGTCGATGTGCCGGTTGACGAATGCGTCCATTCCGGCGGCGTTTGCCTGGATCATCTCCCGCACGATGGCATGGGTGGCCAGGGGGGCGCCTTCGTATTTTTCGAGCAGATAGGCGAAGGCCAGGGCGATGGCGACCATGGGCATGACGGCAAAAGCGGCCAGCCCCCGCTCCCGGCAAAGCTTGGCGGCATAGATCGCATCCACGACCGCATGATGAATCATGAAGCCCTGGTCCCAGGTATCATCCCGAACTCCTTTGGCAAGGGCCACGTCCCACTGGCGGGTGCCGCCGGCGCCGCCGTTTAAGAAATCGAAAAATTCCGCCTGGGCAGCCCCGGACAATTCCTCCTGAAAGCATTCCGCTTTGAGGGCCGCCGCCGAGCAGATACCCGTCAACCCGTTGAACACCATCAGCTGGCCGATCAGTTTGACCTCGGCCCCGGCCGTGACGCCGGCTCCGAAATAGCGGGGATTGCCGATGGCTTGGAGGGTGGGTTCCAGGCGATCATAAACGGCTTTGTCGCCGCTGGCCAGAACGAGCATATTGGCGTTCTCCGCGCCCAGGGGCCCGCCGGTCAAAGGGTAATTGGCATAGTCGATGCCGGCATCGCCCAGAAAATCATGCACGGCCCGGGCAAATCCGGCGCTCACCGTGGAAAGGTGCATGACAAATTTGCGGCCTTTCTGGTTATGCTGCATGAGGGGCACCAGGGTGCGGAAGATATCGCAATCGTCGCCGTTTTTGCCGGCGCAAATGACCACGCCGTCGCCCACAAGGCTTTCATAGTCATTAACCAGCTCGGCGCCGTGATCCTGCCACGCCTGGCGGCAGCGGTCGCGCCGCTCGTCTTTGGTACCGCGGTCATGGACGCGTAAAAAGCGCGCCGGTCCTCCCGGTTTCAAATGCTTTGCCGATGGACTCAACATCAACCCCATACCGCCGATTCCCACCAGTTTGATCGTCATGATTTGATCCTCTCTCATAAGTTTGAAAATTATTGAAAAGCGTTAAGTACACCCGTTGGTCCGGTTGTCCGGGATGAAATCCCAAGTCATCCATACAGAAAAATAGCGGGTTTTGCAACCGGTCAGGCCGGTAATTGAAGATTGGCGAATGAAGATTGTAGATTTGTGGACACCGCCGACCTAGCGGCTCTATTCGTGATTAAGGTGACGTATTCGAAGGAATATTTATTTACCACAGAGCACACCGAGGACACAGTGGACAAAAATGTGATAGAAAATCAAAATATTATAAAAATCTGATTTTTTATTAAATTTTTGTTGACTTTTCAAATTGGTTCGAGTATGGGGTAGGCTACCTTGTTTGCCCTTTTTGAACTTTCCTGCCGGGGGTTGACTGAAATGCCTAAAAAACTCGAACGATTACCGCTCAAAGACCAGGCCGAAGAAGCCCTGCGGTCGATGATCCGGTCCTACCGGTTTGCGCCGGGCAAATGGATCAACATAGAGCGGTTGGCCAAGGATCTGGGGGTCAGTCGAACCCCGGTCTGGCAGGCCCTGAAGGTGCTCGAAAGCGAGGGACTTGTCAAACACGTACCCAATCAGGGCATCCGCATGGCCAGTATGACCCTGGAAATGGCCTATGATCTTTACCTGGTCAGGGGGCTGCTCGAAGGACTGGCCGCCAGGCTGGCAGCCGAAAAAATAGACCGCAAGACCATTCGGCGTATGGAATCCATTCTGGCAAAACAGGAAAAAATCGTTCAACAAAAGGACGTTTTGGCCTATTCCGATTCGGATTTCGAATTTCACGGCATCATTTATGATTCTTGCGGCAACTGGCTCTTGCGCGAGCTTTTGGAAAATGTCAAGGCCAGATCACGTCCCTTTGTTCGCGACCTCACGCCGATTCTTCCCGAACTGTTCGGAGACCACAAGAGGCTTGTCGACTGCTTTAAAAAACATGACCCGGTCTGCGCCGAAGCGGTCATAACCAAACACAACGACAGAATGCGCCACCTGGTGGCAAAAAATGACAAACCATTGAGCAACTAGTTTGAAGTGTATCGGACCTGGCCGGATCAAATTTAACTCAAAATATGTAACAATCTAGAGGTGAATTTATGTCATACGCTTTTAAAGATCTCCATTGGTCCAGGCAAATAAAGATCAAGAATTACCTGCTGCCCCAGACCCTGGACGAAGCCTTAAACCTGCTGGCCGAACACAACGGCAGCGCCCAGGTGATCGCCGGCGGGACGGATGTCATACCCCAAATGCGCCACGGGGATCTGGAGGTGGAAACCCTGATCGACATCAGCCGTCTGCCGGGCATGAGCGGTATCGACCGGGAAGCGGACACGATCGTCCTGGGCGGCCTGGTCACCCACGCCCAAGTTGCCGCTTCTGCTCTGATCAGGGAAAACGCCGGTGCCTTGGCTGAGGCGGCCGCCAACGTGGGATCGCCTCAAATCCGCAACATTGCCACCGTTGCCGGCAATCTTGTCAACGGCCACCCGGCTGCGGACGCCGCCATGCCGCTTCTGGCGCTGAATGCGTCTGTGGCGGTTGCCTCTCCGGATGGTGAGCAGGTGATTCCCCTGGTCGACTTCTTCCACGGCAAGGGCAAAACCGCGCTGGACTGCCGCAAAGAGGTGTTGAGCCAAATCCGCTTTGCCGCTCTCAAGCAGAATCAGGGCAGCAGCTTTTTGCGCCTGAGCAAGCGCGGCTCACTAACCATTGCCGTCATGATCCTGTCGGTCGTAATCGAGACCGACAAAGCCAACAATGTCATCAGCGATGCCCGCATTGCATTGGGACCGGTTGCCCCGGTTCCACTGCGCGCATCCGCCGCGGAAGAAATGCTGCGCGGCGCTCCGATCAATGCCGACACCATAGAAGCGGCTGCTGATCGTGTCAGCTCGGATTCAACCCCCCTGTCCGATCCGGTCTGGGGGTCGGCCGAGTATAAAAAGGAACTGGTCAGGGTTTTTGCAAAACGCGGCCTCAAAAGGGCTTTAAAACAGGCAGGAATAGCTGTCGATTAAGAGGTGCATATGGATTCTGTTGAGCTTTCTTTCAAATTGAACGGTCAGGATACGTCAATTCAGGTTTCACCCGACACCCTGCTGGTGGATCTCCTCAGAGACACTCTGGGGCTGACCGGCACCAAGGTCGGATGTCGAGCCGGCGAATGCGGTGTCTGCACCATCCTGCTGGACGGCGTGGCTGTCAACGCCTGCCTCCTTCCGGCCTTAAAGGTTTCCGGCAGGTCGGTCGCGACCATCGAGGGGCTGGCTGACGGCGAGGGTCGGCTGGATGTGATCCAGGAAAGCTTCATGAACGAAGGTGCCGTGCAGTGCGGATTCTGCACCCCCGGTATGATCATGAACGCCAAGGAGCTTCTGGACAAACAGCCTGCGCCCACCGAAGCCGATATCAAAAACGCCATATCCGGCGTATTATGCCGCTGTACCGGCTACAACAAGATCGTTGAAGCGGTCAAGACCGCCAGCCAGGCCGAAGAATAAGCCAAGGGACAATGAGACCACGAATCAGGTTTTGGTATAGAGGAAGATGATATGAAAGATAAGACCGAAGAAAAGCAAAAGACAAAAGTCCTGACAAAGGAAAAGGTCGATCTCCAGCATCTGGCCACGGCCCCGGTTGAGGATCTCGCCGTCGCCGGCCAATCCCTGGTGCGAACCGATGCCCGCCAGAAGGTGACCGGAGACCTTAAGTTCGGGGCGGACTTCGACCAGGAGGGCTTTTTGCACGGCAAGATCCTGCGCAGCCCCCACCCCCATGCCCTGATAAAATCGATCAACACGGAAAAGGCCGAAGCATGGCCGGGGGTGGTGGCCGTGCTGACCGCCAAAGATGTCCCCGGAAGAAACGGATTCGGCGCCATCATACCCGACCAGCCCGTGATCTGCGAAGACAAGGTCCGTTTCGTAGGCGACGGGGTCGCCCTGGTGGCGGCCGAAACAGAGCTGGCGGCTCACCAGGCCCTAGAGCTTATCGAGGTCGAATACGAAATTCTGCCGGCCGTCTTCGATCCGCGTGAGGCCCTCGAAGAAGATGCGCCCAAAATTCATGCGGACGGCAATCTTCTTTCCTACAACAAACTGCGCAAGGGGGATGTGGAACAGGGGTTTGCCCAGGCCGATATCATCATGGAGAGAACCTACCAGGTGCCGTTTCTGGACCATGCCTATATGGAGCCGGATATCTGCATGGCCATTCCCCAACCCGACGGGACGATGCTGGTCGAAGGCCCCATGCAGGCCCCCTTTACCACCAGGCGTAACATCAATGCGGTCCTCGGCGTGCCCATCAACCAGGTCAGGGTGCGCCAGGTGACCATGGGCGGCGGCTTCGGCGGCAAGGAAGACTCGCCCATCGATCTGGGCTGCCGCGCCGCGGTGCTGGCGCAGCATACCGGCAAGCCGGTGCGCATGGCCCTGGAAAGAGAAGAGGTCATGGTGCAGACCTGCAAGTGGCATCCGATGATCATGCAGCTCAAGATCGGCGCCAAGAAGGACGGCACCCTGCTGGCTTTCGAAGGCGTCATCTACGATGAACAGGGCGCCTACGCCAGCCTGGGGCCCATCATTCCGCCTGCCGGCGGCTCCCACGTGCACTCGATGATCATGATGCCCGGCCCTTACGAGTTCCCCAATGCCAGGGTGGATGCCTACCTGTGCTACACCAACCATCCTTACGGGGACGCCATGCGCGGATTCGGCGCCCCCCAGGTGCACATTGCCCACGAGCAGTTCATGGACGAACTGGCAGCCGAACTGGGTATGGATCCCATCGATATCCGGCGCATCAACGGTTTCCGGCAGGGCTCGGCCACCGCCACCGGCCAGGTGCTGGATCAGAGCGTCGGTCTGCTGGACACCCTGGAGGCCTGTGCCAAAGAATTTAACTGGGAGGAGCGCAGCCGGCAGACCGGGTACGTTGACGCGGACAAGAGCAAACGCAAAGGCGTCGGCATCGGCATGGGGTGGTATCGCACCAGCATCGGTATCGGCGGCGACGGGTGCGGCGCTAACATCCACGTGCACGAAGACGGATCGGTGCTTCTGTTTACCGGGATTACCGAAATGGGACAGGGCTCTTACACGGTTCTGCCCCAGATCTGTGCCGAGGAACTCGGCATCCGGCTCGAAGATATCCGCTACGTGGTGCCGGACACGGAATTTGTGCCGGAATCAGGACCCACGGTCGGAAGCCGCTCGACCACCCTGGCAGGCAATGCCATCATCCTGGCCGCCAGGCAGGTCAAGGAGTCGATCCTCGATGCGGCTTCTGAAATGCTGGAGGTGCCGGCGGACAGACTTATCGCCAGGGACCGATTGATTTACGACAGCGAAAATCCCGTAAACTCGATAACCTTCCAGGATGCGGCCATGGCATGCATGAAGACGGGCCGGCGCATGATCGGACAGGGCTGGTGGACACCTCCGAAAGCCAGCCTGGATCCCGAAACCGGTCAGGGCAGCCCCTACCACGTTTATACATTCTCCACCCACATGGCCGAGGTCATCGTGGATGTAGAAACCGGCGAGGTGGAGGTTACCGATTTCGTGGCGGCCTTCGATATCGGCCGGGCGATCAATCCCAAGCTGACAGAAGGGCAGATCGAAGGCGGGGTCGCCATGGGCCTGGGCTACGCCCTGATGGAAAACGTTGTCGTCGATCAGGGCTATATCCGCAATCTGGGACTGGAAAACTACCTGATCCCGACGGCCCTGGATATCCCCAAAATAAAACCGATCATTCTGGAGGTTACCAACAAGCTAGGGCCGTACGGCGCCAAAGGTATCGGGGAAATGCCCAACATCCCGGCAACCCCGGCCATATTGAACGCCATCACCAACGCGACCGGCGCCAGGGTTCGATCCCTGCCCGCCGATCCCGAAGGCGTCTTCCGGGCCATTCAGGAGGCGGGGGGACCGCCTGAGTAGGCGCCAGGTTCTTTTAGCACCGGGTAGCTGGAGGGGTATAAAAAAAATGAACATCGAACACTGACAGGATGAACATCGAACGCCCAACATCGAATGTTGAATGGAAACAGATAACAAAACAAAACTGCTAAAAGAGGAACTAAAATTGCGGAGCGAAGCGATATCATTATTCGATGTTCAATGTTGGAAGTTCGATGTTCAGTTGTTTCTCTGGTCTATGTTTGTCTCTCATAACAACTCCGTGCCGCAGAGTTGTGTATATTCTGGTACATGATTCACCGAAGGCCTTGCAGGTTGCGATCCATCACCTTCGAGGGAACACAACAACCTAAACAAATGGAGGATGGAACCATGAAAGGAAAAAAACTCTTAACGCTCACCCTTTCGTTCGCGATTATTGTGGTTTTTGGACTCTCGGGAGTCGTCAGCGCCGGCGATCCCGAGGAAATCAAAATCGGGCTCATGTTCGGCCTGACCGGCCCGGCTTCACCCATCGGTCCCGTCCAAATGAAAGGCGCACAGATGGCCATCCAGGAAATCAACGATGCAGGCGGGGTCAACTATAAAGGCAAGCAACTCAAGGTGGTGGCCGTGGTTAAAGACGATGAAACCAAGGGTGATGTGGCCGTCCGGCGTTTCAAAGAGCTTAGAAACGAAGACAAGGTCCACGGCCTGGTGGGCTCCACATTTGCCGGCATCTCCAAAGCCCTGAACACCCAGATGAAGCGCCAGCCCCTGCCCTACATCTCGGCTTGCGTGGCGCCGATGGATATGTTCGAAAAAGGCAAACTGGCGCCGACCACTTTCGGCATCCATGGAACGGCCTACTCCATTGGCTACTCGGGGGCGGCCTACATCGCCACCCAGCTAAAGCTCAAAAAGGTGTTTTTTCTGGCGCCGGCCTACTCCTTCGGCCGTGACCAGTTCAAGGGCGCCAAAGACGCCTTCGACAAATACGGGGTCGAGGTGCAGTACGATGAAGCACCGGTCAAAACCGCCGACTACACCCCCTACATCAACAAGATTGCCGAAGCCAAGCCGGAAATCGTCATGATGGCCCAGTGGGGAACCGGCGCCATCGCCGTGCTGAAGCAATCCTATGAGCTGGGTCTCAACAAGAAAACCCGCATTTGGTTCAACTGAATGACCAATGTCTTCGGCAGCGGCGTGCCGGCCGAGGCCCTGGACGGCGTTTATTCACTGATGTCCTGGTACTGGAACATGGAAGGCTTTGAAGATCAGGATGTAATCCAGGACGGCAATAACTTTGTGGAAAAATATATGGCCGCCTACGGCGACCCGCCCGATCCTTATGCCGGTATGGCCTATGTCGGCACCAAGGAGTTGGTGCGCGGTATCGAAATGGCCCAGTCCACCGAGCCGCTGGCCGTTGCCAAGGCGATTATGTCCAAGCCCATGTTTCCCTCGATGAAGGGTCCCGGCACCTGGCGGATCGACCATCAGCCGATGTTCAAATACGGCGCCTTCGTGGTCCGGGGCAAAGGCCCCAAGGAGCGCAAGGGCAAATGGGATCTGGTTGAAGTCGTCGGCGCCTACACCGGCGATGACTACCTGCCCGGCCTGGCCGACGAGGGGTACAAGTAAAGACCGGGGCCAGACAGGCCCACTTTGCTGTATCCTGCAGGGATAACAAGGGTGACTCCGTTTGTCGGCAGTGTTCAGGTTTCGGGTGTTCCGCCGGAGGCGGATCAGTAAACAAACCTAACCACTGCGTCGGAGTCACTCCTGAAACGCCTTTGTTTCACGGATGTTGGTCCTCTTAACCAAATCGATGTCCAGGATTTCTTATATACCGACACCTGAAACCTGACACCTGAAACCTAGAACATATTATATCGCAAACGAAGTAGTGCATTTCTGACCCGGTTCTGAGGACCAATCATTCAACTCCGAATAAAGGGAACCTCATGTCCGAACCCATCCTGACCACAAAGGGCGCGACCAAGCGATTCGACGGGCTGGTTGCCGTCAACGACATCACCTACGAGCTCAGCGAGGGGGAGTCGGCCGGCATTATCGGTCCCAACGGGGCTGGAAAATCCACCTTTTTCAACCTGCTGACCGGGTATTTCAAGCCTGACGCGGGACAGATTTTTTACCGCGGCAGGGAAATCTCAGACACCCCTCCCTATGAGCGGGTCACCAGCGGGATCGCACGAACCTTCCAGCTGATCTCCGTTTTCGACAGCATGACGGTGCTGGAAAATATGATGCTGGCCCGCGTCAGGCTGGGGCGTAACTATCGGTCCAAGACCCGGTTTTTTTTCAAACCCGCGCATCATAAAGCGCTGGTCGACCAGTGCCTGGAATCCCTGGACACCATGGGTATCTCGGACAAGGCCGACAAAAAAACCGCCGATCTTTCTTACGGCGAGAAACGCGAACTGGAAATCGCCATCGCCCTGTCGTTGAATCCCAAAGTGCTCCTGCTGGACGAGCCTTTTGCGGGTTTGAGCCAGGTGGAAATCGTGCATATCAGCAACGTGATCAAAGAGTTGAAGGGCCGGTTTGCCATCGCCATCGTCGAGCACAAAATCTCTAAACTGATGGAGCTGATCGATCGGCTGAGCGTTATCAACGAAGGGGAGCTGATTTGCAGCGGCGATCCCGAAGAAGTTATCCGTGACCCGCGGGTCCGCAAATGCTACTGGGGCGAGGAAGATTTGGGATGCTACTAAACGTAGAAAATCTGGACGTGTTTTACGGGCACGCACAAGTCCTGCATGACATAAAAATTCATGTAGAAGAGGGCGAGCTGGTCTGCATCGTCGGCCGCAACGGCGCCGGCAAGACCACTCTTCTGAAAACCATCGGCGGTTTCATGACACCGGCCGGCGGCAGCGTTGCCTTTCGCGAAAACAACATCGAGGGCATGGCCCTGGAAAAGGTCGCCCTCAAAGGCATCAAGTATGTCTTCCAGGACAAGCGGGTTTTCGGTGAACTTACCGTGAAGGAAAACATCGAGCTGGCCGCCCACCCCACCAACGAAAGCCTGCCGGAAGCCATTCAAAAAGTGGTGGATATTCACCCGAAAATGGAAAAACTGCTCAATTCCAAAGCCAAAGGCTTAAGCGGGGGGGAGCGCCAGATACTTCTGATCGGCCGCGCCCTGATTGGAAAACCCCAGCTGCTGCTGGTGGACGAGCCCACCGAAGGGCTGGCCGCCAAGATCATCGGTGAGATCGTGGACATTCTTTTAAAGATGAAAACCAACATCTCCATGGTCGTTGTGGAGCAGAACCTGGCCACGGTCGCTCGCCTGGCTGACCGCGTCTATATCATGAAAGAAGGCGCGATCCTGCGGGAGATCGCCGACAAGGATTTGATCCGGCAGCCGGCATTATACGAAAAAGATCTCTAAATGATTCGGGGAGGATTGATGATCAGCAAAATCGAGAAAAATCCGCTTCTGACCCTGGCAGTCATCGCTGCCGGATTCACCATTTTCGCTCTCTCTACCTCCCTGCCCAAGATAACGGATTTTATCATTTTTTGTATATTCGTTCTGGGATTCGATCTTATCTATGGGCACATGGGCCACCTGTCTTTCGGCCACATGCTCTACCTGGGAGCAGGGTCATACGGGGCCGCGATGTTCGCGCATTTTGTCAGCCCCAATCCTCTCCTGGTTATAGCCTGCGGAATTTTGACGGCAACCGTGATTGCCCTCATTCTGGGGCCGGTGGTGGTAAAAACATCGGGGGCCGCCTTTGCCTTGCTGAACCTGGCCCTGAACGAGGTCGGCGCCTTCATGGTGCTGGTGCCTTTCCCCGAATGGACCGGCGGCGAAGACGGCCTCTCGGTCTATTTTGACACCTACGGTTTCATCGATGTCTACAACCCGGTTTTCTGGTACTGCTTTTGCCTGGGATCTTTGCTGCTGGTCAGCTACCTTGTCATACGGCTGGTCAATTCTCCCTACGGCGTGTTTCTCAAAGCCACCAAGGAAAATGAAATCCGGGTTCAATTTCTGGGCTACAACACTTACATTTACAAGCTGATCACCTTTATCCTGGCCGGCGCCATCGCCGGTTTTTCCGGGGCATTGAACACCATCAACCTGTCCTACACCAATCCCAGCCTGATCGATCCCACCCGCAACGTGGAAGTCATCTTTGCCGCGCTGATGGGTGGGGCCGGCAACGTCATCGGTGCCGTTATCGGCGGGACTGCCTTTATGACCATCAGCAATTACCTGGCTCGGTATATAATTCGCTGGGAGATGTTCTTGGGTATTGCCCTGCTGATCTTCGCTTTCAGGTTCCGGAAGGGAATCTGGGGTTATGTCGGCAGGAGCTAAACAAATAAGTAAAAATCCGGGTTCATAGGGCTCAGCTTCAGCCCACCCCGGAGGAGAGATATGAATGAATACATTTGCCAGTAGTGTTCGGGTGTCAGGAATTCAATGATTCAGGGATTCAGGGATTGAGAAACTCTAGCACAGCTGAATTTAATCGATAGAATAACAAATAATACCTAAATTCCTAAATTTGCAATTCCTCAATTAAAGAATTGCTGACACCTGAAACCATGAACAGATTTGACCTATGGTAAGCTGGTTATCTCTGACCTGGCTCAGAGGACCAGGTTCTCAGCTTAACAACTAAACGGGTAATCAAAAAATGCTACAAGCAATCCTGTTCGGCCTGACCACTGGGGGCATCCTTTACATCATCGCCGTGGGCCTTTCGCTCACCTTCGGCGCCATGGGGATCGTCAATTTCTCCCATGGGTTGATTTACGCGATCGGCGCCTATGTCCTTTACACCATGCTCAGCCAGTTCGGAGCGAGCTTCATCGTGGGAGCCCTGGTCGCAATCGCGGTTGCGATCCCCATTAGCTATTTTATCGAGAGGTTCGTCATCAGAAGACTGTACGGCGAGTCCATCGATTATGCCATTATCGCCACTTACGCCGTATTGATTATCGGTGTCGATTCGATTAAATGGATTTACGGGGCCAATCCGCTGCCGATCAGCGACCCGGTGGGCGCCTCGGTCAGCTTCCTGTCGATCGATATGCCCGTCTACCGCCTCATCATCATCGGGCTGTCCCTGTCCATCTTCATCGGGCTGTCCCTGTTTTTTAAAAAGACCTTGGTGGGTAAAATCGTGGTAGCCGGCCTGCAGGATCAGGAGGCGGTCAAAAGTTTAGGGATCCGCGTGGAGAAATACTTTGCCATGGTTTTCGTTATGGGCAGCGCTCTTGCCGCCCTGGGCGGTGTGCTCTACGCTCCCATCAGCACCCTGGATCCCTACATGGGATTTCACATTTTGATCCTATGTTTCGCCGTTGTGATCGTGGGTGGCATGGGCAATCTGCGCGGCACGGCAATGGCCGCCTACGGTCTGGGCATGGTCATGTCCATCACCGGCAGGTACTGGGGGCCGGCCTCGGATGCCATGGTGTTCGTGGTGATGGCCATCATCCTGATGTTCAGACCGATTAAAGTATAGCCGCGCGCTCAACTCCAAGATTGGAGTTGAGGATTGCAGAATGTAGATTGAAGATTGAAGATTTATGGATTTCGCTACGCTCCGTCTAATCTAATATCGAATACAGACTGCAAATTTTATATCCATACCAGCGTGACAGCGGGCCTTGTTTTTGTGCCCGTTATATAATTTTATTATGATTAAAAAGGCGAGGTAACAATGGAACAACGCTTGGAAACTTACATGCGCTGCGGGATCGTTCATTTCATGGCTTTCCCGGAACTGGGCGGCGGCAGCGGCCCCTGGGAGGAAACCGTCCGGCAGATCGCTCTGGACCCCTTTTTCAACGCCATCGAGATCACCCACATCGAGGATCCCGCGACCCGGGAGCGAGTCAGGGACCTCATTAAACTGGCCGGGCTTGCGGTCGGCTACGGAGCCCACCCCACCATCCTGGGCCGGGGTCTGAACATCAACGCCCTCGACGAGGATGAACGAAGCCGGGCCTGCGAGGTGCTCAAAGCGCATCTGGACGAGGCCATATATATGGGTGCGGAAAGCTTCGTATTTCTCTCCGGCAAAGACCCGGGACCGGAAAAACGCCGGGAGGCCGTGGCCGCCCTCGTTAAATCATTGGGGTTCCTGTGCGCCTACTCGGCCGAGAAGGGAGGGCCCAAAGTTGTGGCCGAGGTTTTCGACAGCGAGGTCGACAAATGCTGCCTGCTGGGACCCGCTGCTTTAGCCCGGGAGGTCGCTGAGGCTGTGGCCCGGGATCATGACAATTTCGGCCTGCTGGTCGATTTGAGCCACATCCCCCTGCTCAACGAATCGCCCGAACAGGCCCTCGTTCCGGTCAAAGACCATATTGGCGGGCTGCACATCGGCAATGCCGTCACCGACCCCGAACTCGCCGGCTACGGCGACAACCATCCCATCTTCGGCACACCCGGCAGCGCCAACGACGTCCCCGAGGTGGTCGAATTTCTAAGGGTCCTGCTGGACACCGGCATCCTGAACGGCCAGCAAAGGCCCATCGTCAGCTTCGAGATAAAACCCATGGACGGCCAGGACTCCCTGGTGATGATCGCCAATGCCAAAAGGGTCCTCAACGAGGCCTGGGCGGCGGTTTAGCGCCCCCCCAAAATTGAGTGCACGGTATTAAAAGAACTACCCCGGCTTTTGAGTCCTGTGAAATACAAACAGAAAGGCAGGGCGTAGCGACCCTGCCTTTCTCCTTAATGAATTTAAATACAAGAATTAATCGCCCCTGATGTTGCCGGAGTTTCCTGGTGGGTTTGCAGCATTTACCCAGCTTCCATTTTTACCGGCACTGTAAGTCCATCCCCACCAAAGGTAGGAGCCCCATGTGCCGTCAGGGAAATAATCTGTTATCCAATCACGGCTTGGGGAAAAGGCGCAATCTCCATCAGCCGCGCTTGGATCGCACATAGCATCAAATGTACCTAACTTTCCTTCAGCAGGCAATTGCGGGGCGAATGTTCCAGTAAACATGCGGGTGTACCCGCCCTTAAATTTTCCGGTGACTTGCGGGGCAATGCCCAGTTGATCTCCACAGGTATCGTATTCATCAGTTGAACATCCAGGGCCATCACCACCGACACTTTCGAACTTTCCCTTATAAGTAACCTTGGCGCAAAACCCGTCAGCAGTATCAAAAACCTTGATGTGCTGATCAAATTTAGCGACGGCCCACCATGGTGCGCCCCATTGATTTTGCCCTGTTCCGGAATCAAGGGAATTGACGATTTTACGGTGGACATCAACAACGGTTTCTCCCTCGGGGCAAGCTGTATCGCCTTCCTCTAAATACGTCTTCAATTTTACCTTGTCCGCCTCAGGCTTGGGGAAACACTTTTTAATATAACCTTTTTCCTTCCCGGTTATGGCCCCCTCGTCCTTTAAATCATTAAGGGTTCCGGAGAGACATTCCATGAAGGCGCCGTAATTCACTGCATCTGCAGAACATTCTGCATACAGATCAGTCAAACGGACCGGTTTTCGGTAAGAGGTGATCGTAAAAATCTGCCCATCAAGATCAGCTTTAAATTCCCAGACTTCTCTGGCTGTTCCCCATTCTGCCAAATCAGCCTCAAGGGCCTCTTGGGTGTTGACTTGATAAGCCCCCCACCAGGCCATCCCGGAAGTTCCGATTACCCCGTCGGTGACACCATCTCCATCAACATCATAATCAATCCATTTCGTAGGTTCCAACCATGTCTGGCCGTAATAATAATCATAGAAGTCTAAATACTCACCATCCCAGGTATTGAATAACGCAACCTTGAATCTGCCTGTGAGGCTCGCAACTGTCTCTCCCGGAATCCAATAAAACCAGGTGAGCCGTTTTCCAAGATCCCCGAAGCTATAAACCACCTCGTCTTCGATTTCAAAGTTAGTGGTTCCAACATTACAAGCAACCACACCACTTTCCATATTCAAAAACTCGCCGATTGCAGCATTTGCATACGCATTTTCCAGCCACGGAGCATAATCAGGGGATCCGTAAACATTTGGCGCTGCATCCACATAAAGAAAAACCGGTGGAGGAACTTTTTCTTTTTTGCCTTTGGCAAGGACATTGCTCGAAAAACAAACCGCAACAACCGAACAAGCAATAAGTGCTAGTGCCTTTCTCATCATCTTTCCACCTCCTAAATCCTGTGATCACGATTTACCCACTTTGCCGACTGCATTATAAACCTTGATTGAATAAAGCAACTAGGATGCCAACACCGGCAACCAACAGCAGCGCTTTGAGCATTTTGATACCGCTCTTTTCCTTCTCCATTACAAGGCCATGATCAAAGACGTTCAGAAACTTCATACCGCCCCTCCTTTCCCCCAATAAAAAAGCCAAGCGCCCATTGATCGGCAGCTCAGCTTTTAGTTTAAGACTTCTTGCATTCTACCCATACCCCCTCGATGAGTCTGCATTGTCCCTATGTGATTAGGCCATTTTATTTCAAGTTGCTGTATGCAAAAATCATGCAGAATTAAATGGTTATATTTGGTTGAGTATTATCGGTAAGTTACCTCCTTAACGGCAACGCCGTCAATAAATACTGTGAATTGAACTTCATGAAACAGGGTAATCAATATCACAAATACATTTATTTTATAGATGTTCGATGAACATACAGCTTGCCGTTGGCCCAGCTATCAAACCAACCAACAACAAGGCAGATACAAATAAGAGAATTCTAAATTATACTCTTATAGAACTCGAGATCCGGGCCGGCGATGGGGGCCACCGCGTCGACGCGTTTCTGGCGTTCGGCCTGGTTCCAGTTCCATGTTCTGCGCGCAATGGCAGCATTTTGGGAAACCTGCTGGGCGCTTTCCATACCACTGACTAGGGTGGTGACCGGCAGGGACCACACGAAGCCGAAAACATCCTCCACGGAAAGAATCGCCGGTATTATCGGCTTGACGGAGACATGCGTACGGCGCCAACCCCTGTTTCCACCGAAGAAGCGTCCGTCGGCCAGCGTTTTCATGGCCAGCACGCCGATGCCCGCTTTCACGCATTCGGGCACCACGTGGGTGACGAAGCTCTCGTAGTGGGGGTCGGCGGGATTGACCGGCATCTGCGAGGAGGCCATCTTCAAACCCCGCTTTTTGAGCTCCTGCAGCATTTTGAGGTGGGCTTTGTAGGAGTCATGGCCGGTGAAGCCGATGTTTCTGGTCTTGCCCCTTTCCCGGGCCTCTAAAAAGGCGTCGAGCACACCGTTTTGGACGCGCCCTTCCACATCACTCGGGCTTCCAAGGGCATGCACCTGCCACAGGTCCACGTAATCGGTCTTCATGCGGGAGAGGGAATTGTCGAGGTCCGTCAGGGCACTCTTCCTGTTTGTGGCCAGGGTTTTGGTCATGATGAAGGACACATCCCTGTACTTGGGAGTGAGGTATTTTCCATAGCGCTCCTCTGATTTTCCACCACTGTAAAAGGGGGCGTTGTCGAAGAAACGCACCCCCTCCTCGAGGGCTTTTTCGATGATGGCCTGCGCGTTCTTCTCCGAGGCACTGCCCACATGGGCTCCGCCCACACCAAGGTTGGTTACGGCCGCACCGGAAGAACCCAGCTTGCGCAGGGGCAAAAGCTTGCCCAGCCGGTCGGAGGAGGCGGTGGACGCAGCAGCCTTTCCCTCGCCACGGAAAAGGCCGGGCACCATCAGCCCGGCGGTGCAGCCCGCCAGCATGGCCATGAACTCCCTGCGTTTTAATCCCGTGTGCAGGTTGGCGGCGTTCCCGTTCTGATGTTTCATGGAATCCTCCTTATCGGGAAATAAATCCTTTTATACCCTGCGAAAAAAGGACTCCCTAACAGCGGAAATTCCCTGTTGTACGTTTATTTATTGATATGCTGCTTTTTACCCTGAATCGTCATCACCCTCAGAAGGAGGCATGCTTCTTTTCTTTATTGCCTCCACAATGAAGGAAGGAACTGCAATAGCAAAGCCGAGCCAGCCGAGTGTCAGAGGTACGACCTTAATCCAGGCAAGGACTATCAGAGCCAAACCAACCCAGAGGCCAATCGAGGTAATACTGTCAAATTTCAATTTGTTGTTCTCCTGTTCATGACATTGATATTAGATGGAGGACCTGTAAATTCATATTCCGGAAGATTTCAGCTCGTTCAACAACATCCGCTCAGGCATCATATCTTTTAAGCCCATTAATCTTCATTCTGTAAAAAATCTGGATCAATCGCAAAGACGGCAGAGGTATTATTCGACTTCAAACCCAACTTGGCGCAGAGCCTTTCTGAAGGTGTATTACCTTATCCTGGATCGTTTTTAATCAATTCCCAAATAGCCTCAGCGTGCTGTTGCATGCGCTGATTATCAGTTGAGCCAAAATACCCATACTCCCCCTGATTCATTTGAGATCTCCAGAAAAAAAATATAATAAGAAAAACACAACTGCGAAACTTAAGTAAATACGCTGTTTTTATATCATTTCGCAAAACCTAATATTTATTGAGACAACTCCTTTCGCCACCCGGTAGTATGCATAAAAATTGCCTATACTGGACGGTGATCCATCGCCGGGTCTCTTGCCAAATCCCCAATTATCAAACTAACTAAAAATATTGCAGATACGAAATGGACACCATATGCTGTAACCCAGACGGTTCAAGCATGTCAAACCAAAAAACCAAAAGCAGATACATCATTAGAATCTCACAAGCCGAATATATCCGGATGGATTACCACATTACCAACTCGAAATCGAAAAGAAACCGCTGATGAGATCATATTTAGAACTACCAAGGCCCGCAACCGGCTGGTTCTTGAATTGATGGCGCGCGTCGGGATGCGGAACGGTGAGGTTTTAAAGCTGAGGATGGGCGATATTCAAGATCGCAAATTGATAGTCAACGATCCGAAGAGCGGAGAAGAGCAAGGGGTTGTGTTTATTTCCCAAAAAGTGGCCGAGCGGCTGCGGTAGTACACCAGGGTAATTTTTAACAATTCGCATGCTCGATTCAGCCCTTCTTTCGTATGAAGCTACCCTGATAATGGTAATGAAAGCTGGAAATATGGTCGGCATTTATTTGCGCCCACATGATCTGCGCCGGTATGCCGCTTCGTAAGCGTCAAAAACAGAAATTTACTCATTCCTCTTTAATTCACAAAAAACACGATATTCTGTACCTTTCCAATAGCTCACCAACAATAGCTTATTGTTGTCATCGAGGCTTTTTTTCAAAAAATAATCTATTTGATAGTAGATTCCCGCTTCTGAATTAAGAACCACCCGTGCGTGGTCTTTTTTCCATTTGACTTGATGACTGTCAGCAGAAAACCAGGGCATCCTATTTTTGGCTTCTTTAATATCCAAATTCCTATAAAGATTCCGCTCTGCATAAAATGCGAACTGACCACCGAAGTGGTGCTTACCATTTATCTTATCTATAATAACGACGCCGTGGTGAGGGTGAAGTGGGTCTCTATTCGCTGCTTCATGATAACAGATCCCACTATAAACACCCGATGCCGACATAGGTTTAAGGCCCTTGCCGGCGCAATATTCATTCCAAATTTCATAGGAAGGTGTCTGGCAAAATTGGCCTTTTTCCCCGCACGCATTTGGAAAACAGACTTCGTCATCAGATATGTCAGCAGCACCAAGACAGCATATCGCCATACTGAGACCAAAGAGTTTTATCAAGGTCGCTTTCATAAAAGATACATTTTTTGCATTTCCGGTCAAAGCTTTATTCTAATAGAAAACCGGTCAATCTAATTGGCGCTGCGCACGGGCAGGACCCGGCCTGGGCCGGAGAAGGACTTCCGCAGCCAATATACCTCTCCGTATGTGAAATTGAAGCGCGCAGCCTTGTAGTCAACGGTCTCGGAAGCCCAACAACTTGCAGCAGAGATGTCGATTAATCTAGTTACATGATATCCATGTTTGTTTTTGTTTCTGGAATCATAGAGACTGGCGAGTTCATTCAGGGTCGGCATGCGCCAGTCGGTATGGCCACCACCTTTGTAATTATAGGTATACGACCGGGCGGCGCGCCAGTTTACAAGTCCCCCATTGTCCTTTGCCGCCCACATAAGGCCGGTTGTCGTGTCTGTAAGCGTGCCATCACCGTGGATCACGAAGCGCTCCGCAGCCATTGCAGGTATCACGAACAACAGCATCAGGGCGATAATTACTGGGAGAAGGCCCTCCAACATTCTGATTTCGATTTTGGATTGTCTCGACATGTTTAGATCCCCTTTTACTGAGTTTACGAATTTAAGATAACGACTCGGGCTTTTTGGAAATTTACGTAGAAACACGAGGCTGTGATAGATCAGATCAGTTGAGATAGGAGCGAGTTCTCTGTGGAGGATTCGTTATCAGATCAGGCGAAAATTCGATGTCGATAATCTGATCTAGATAACGTATCACTGTCACATAGTGGTATCGCTGTCAAGATAATTAGTGTGATTTGGCAATCATGAATCTGACCTCCGATCACTTTAAAAACCCGATTTCAAACACCACCCAGGCGGTCCGACCGCCGCTGCAAGCGACATTCAGACTGTACGACAATGCATTCCCCCCCTGCACAGCACCATCAGGATTGTTTGGCTGTCGGCCGGCGCAAATCTCAGAGTTGGTACTTTTGTACAAATGGACATCTAGACTTCGGGTGTCGCTACTGGACGGGCATCCCTTGCCACAATAATCAGAAAGTATCTTCGGACAGAGAAAACATATAATTTTTATTTTATTATTCAACAGTTTATATTATTATATTCCTATGAATTAAACGATCAGTCAATTCCGCTATGCCTCGATCAAATCGACATCAAAATTAACAGAATATTATTATACGTAAATTTTTACTTGATAAATGTACATTTATTTGTTACCGATATCCACCGTCAATGCCCTGTCATGGAAGTTAAATCCTGCAAGTAGATCAAGGAGGTCGGTTATGAATTATCATGGTGTCTTACCGCAGGCGAATATTCTCCCCGTCCATCGAAGATGTTTGGTTGTCCTTTTTCTGGCCCTGTCGATCCCGCTGATCGTCACCGCCACATCCTGGGCGGGCCCCAGATACGGCGGCACGCTGCGCTTTTTAGGCGAAATCGATGCCATAGGATTCGATGCCGTCAAAGCCCGCTATGCCATTGGCGGCGGCCGGGCCATAGGGCACCTGGTGATGGAAAAATTGTTCGTCCGGGACCCAAATGACAAGCTCATTCCGGTTTTGGGATTGTCCGCCAAACCCTCCCAAGACGGCAAATCATGGACTATCGAATTGCGCCGGGGAGTCCGCTTTCATGACGGCACGCCGTTTAACGCCGATGCCGTTGTCCATCACTGGCGGCGACTGCTGGACCCCAAAAACCGCTACCGCCAGCGCATCCTGTTTCGACCGATCATCGGGATCGAAAAGACCGGAGAATATCAGGTGCAGTTTCGCTTGAAACACGCCTGGCTGCCTTTTCTGGCCGTTTTGACCGATCCATCCGGTTTTACCGCCATGATTCCCTCCCCCAAAGCCGTCGATGAGAATACTCAAAACCGAACCCCCGTCGGCACGGGACCGTTTGTCTTTCACGAATGGATACGGGGCGATCGCATCGTTGTGAAAAAAAATCCGAATTACTGGCAAAAAGACCGGCCCTACCTGGACAGCGTGGTCTATCGCGCCATTTTAGACCATGAATCACGGTATGCCGCCCTGGTGTCGGGCCAGGCCGATATAATGATCACCGATCGGCCGGCCCATGTCAAAAAGCTGTCGGCCAATCCCGATTTCAAGAAACATGTCCTTCTCTTTCGCGGTGCCGGAATCCTGGCTCTGAACACCACCCGGCCGCCATTTGACGACCCCAGGGTGCGCCGAGCGATGGCCCATGTCTGGGATCAGAAAAAGTACATCCGGGCCAGCTACCAGGACATTACGCCCTATACCGAGGACTGGTACGGCAACGCTCTGGACTGCGCCGACGTGAAATATCCGCAACTCGATCTGGAACAGGCCCGGGCATTGTTATCCGAGTATGGCAAACCGGTTAAGTTCGAATACGTCCACACGGCAACGACCCGGGGGCGGGAGGCCGGCATTATCATGCAGCAGATGATGAGCCAAATCGGGGTCGAAGTGAAGCCGGTCCCATTGGATTATGCCGGAATTATGCAAAAACTGTTCACCAAGAATTACGACTGCACCTCCTGGCTGATTCGAGGTGCCTACGACATGGGCCCAACTACGGTTGCCATTCTGCATTCCAAAAGTCCGTGGAATGTAACCGGCTATGCCGATCCCGAAGTCGACAAATTGTTGATCGAACAGCGTCTGAGCACGGACCCGGCGGTACGCGCGGAGGCCATGTGCAGAATTGCCCGACTCGTCAATGATGATTCGCCCTTTTTGTACCTCTTTGGCCGGCAGTACTACTGTTTGTCAGAAACTATGTTAAAAATGTGAATCCGCCGGTTCTCGGGGAGGAAGGCCCCCGGTTCAATTTCTGGATCGATAAATGATCCTATTGCCTTTGATAGAGCCTCTGTTAGTGTTGCCAAGTACAGTGTTTCATAAAAACGATAACGCATAACTATTTGAGATTCTTGAGATTGCTTGATCTCACCGCAGAGACACGAAAAATCCAGGGGAAACAAAAGAAGGGGTATTTCGGTTTTGAGTAGTCTTTGTGTGCTCTCTGCGGATAAAATTTACGATCAGACGAATATTCACTCACCACCGAGGGCACAGAGAGCACAGAGAAAAGAAAAAGTGTCTCCATGATCTCTGCGCGCTCTGTGGTGAAAAATTCATCTCCGAATATGTCACCGTAATTATAAATAGGGGCAGTAAAGCGGTTATAGCAATTTAGACATGGAAGGAAACCATGCAAAACGATTTTAACGATCTGGTCGCCCAATTTCTGGAGAAACGTCTGCCGCAGCACCTGGCGGCATCCATCGATTTTGAGAAACTGCCGCCGGACTCTCAGGCATTCGGCCGGCGGATGCTGGAGCTGATGAAACGCGCCGACTATGCCGCCACCCAGTTTAATCCGGCCCTGATGCGCTGGCTTGCCACCACCATTCCCAGTGTGCTGCCAAGTGCCTGGGGCGGCCGGATTCCACCCATCACCCTGCCGGGCCGGCATCAGAGGCTGGACACCTATGTGGCAGGCGAGTATCCCCCGCCCCATGCCGCACCCCCGGTTTACATCGATGTCGGGTGCGGTTTTCCACCCGTGACGGCGGCAGATACGGCCCGACGCTTGCCGGCTTGGCAGGTCTTCGGGGTCGACCGCTCATTTGCCGATTTTGTGTTGTACGACAGCGCCGGTCACTACGCCTGCTTCGATAAAACCGGTGAATTCCTGTATTTCCAGGCTTTCCTGGATGCTTCGGCCCGGGATATGTATGCCGACCCGGCCGGTACCCGCAAGCGTTTCGAAGCCACGTTTGCGGATCTCGCCCCGCGCCTGCCTGAATCCAACGGCAATGTCAGCCAATGTGTAGAAAAAGACGGTAGCAAGCTCATTCATCGCCACATTAGCGATTTCGAGACTGAAAATCTGAGCCTTGTCAAAGCGGATCTGATGCAGCTCGAGCTGCCGCCGGCGACGGTTATCCGGTGCATGAACATCCTGGTTTATTTCCAACCACGGGTGAGAATAAAGATGCTGCAACGCGCCGCGGACCTGCTTGCCGATTTGCCGATGGCGGTCTGCTGATCGCGGGAACCAACGGCTACGGGATCCAGACGCGCTACGCGGTTTACCGCAAGGGCCAGAATGGCCTTTATCCGGCCGAATTTGCCTTCGGTCTGGACAACCTCGGACACATCGTATTTATGCCCTGGTTCACGATGCATGCCGACGACCCCGAAGCGCTGCTGCTGGCCGATCTGGCCGGGACACTCCGCCGGGACCCTGATTTCTGGCAACCCTTCAGCACGCATTTGGACGAACTGCTGACAGTTCACGAAATTTTTTCGCGCGGTCCGGATGGTTTTTTTCAGCCGCTGAGCGAGGAATTGGCACCGGCCGAGTATCTCCAGAAAAATGCCGCCATCTGGCATCAGATGGAAGACGCAGGATACCGCCAACTCAGCGTCGAAGTGCTCAAACGGGCCGGGCACAAGGCCTGGATAAACCGGGTGGGCGATATTGCCGTCGAACCTCCGCCGGGCACGCTGTCCCTGGATTGACGGCCGCTATAGCGTTTTCAATTGTCGGGGACGGTCAATGCGATTTATCTGGAGAAAAGTTCTAAGACTTGCCCTCATCGCGCTGGCAACCACCTTGATAACGTTTTTAATGGTGGAAATACTGCCGGGCGATGCCGCTTACATCATCGGTGGCGAAGGTGCCACCCTGGAAGACATCCAGGCCATCCGCCAGGACCTCGACCATGACCGCAATGTTCTGTTTCGTTATGTCATCTGGCTTGGCAATCTGGTCCGGGGCGATTTGGGACGTTCCTACCTGACCCATGAACCGGTGCTGGACACCATCCTGGAACGACTGCCCGTCACCCTTGAGTTGCTTGTCATCTCCCAGCTTATGGCGCTGCTGCTCGCACTGCCCTGCGGCATCATCAGCGCCTACCGCAGCGACGCATGGCCGGACCGTTTGATCAGTTTCAGCGATTTTGCAACCTTGTCGATTCCGGGTTTTGTGATGGCACTGGTAACTATTTACCTTTTTGCCATCCAGCTCAAGTGGCTGCCGGCCACGGGCTATACACCGTTTTACTACGGGGTGTGGGCCAATCTGAAATCCTTCATCCTGCCGGGACTAAGCATCGCTTTAGTCGAGTGGGTGGTATTGATGCGGGTGCTGCGAAGCGATATCATCAGCACCCTGCAGCAAAATTTCATCCTCATGGCCAAGGCCAAGGGCCTGCCGCCCTGGAAGGTTCTGGTGCATCACGCCTTCAGGCCGTCGTCCTTCACGCTGGTTACATTGCTCGGCCTTCACATCGGTCGCCTGATCGGGGGGGCCGTCATCATCGAAAGCATCTTCGCCCTGCCGGGACTCGGCCGCCTGTTGGTGTCTTCGATCTATTCCCGTGACGTTATGGTCATCCAGGGCTGCATTGTCGTGATAACCGTCGGCTATGTCCTGATCAATACCGTCGTGGACATCTTGTATGTCATCCTGGATCCGCGCATCCGCAAGGAGCCCTCCCATGCCGGCTGATGCTGCCAAAAAACGTGCGGGATTGACGCTCTGGCTGCCGGCGGTCTGGATTGCAGTTGTCCTGCTCTCGGCCGCGACCGCAGGCTGGTGGAAGGTACCGGCCTTCGATCGGATGGACTGGGACAACTTAAGCGCCGTTCCCGGAACGCACAGCATGAATGCGGTTATGCAGAATGCGGATGAAACGGCAGACAACCGATACGTTTACTGGCTGGGAACCGATACCATGGGACGGGACATTGTATCCCGCCTTGCCCATGGGGCCCGCATTTCCCTGGCCGTGGGCGTGTTTGCACCTTTGATCGGGATTGTTCTGGGTGGCATCCTCGGCTGCCTGTCAGGCTATTTTCGGGGACGCCTGGAATCCTTCATCATCGCCGCCATGGACGTAATCCTGGCATTTCCCGGTCTGGTGATGCTTTTTGGCGATTACCTTTTACTTTGGCTCCAGTCTGCGAAACCTGATTATTTCTCTGGGCTTTCTGACGATCCCGGCGTTTTGCCGTGTCGCCCGGGCAAGAACGCTGACATTGAGGGAACTAGAGTTCGTCGAGGCCGCCCGGCTGAACGGTGCCGGGCATCTGGTGATTTTATGGCGTGAAATCGTACCCAACGTGGTGGCGCCCTTGACGGCATACGGGCTGCTGGTCGTATCCTTTATGATCATGACCGAAGGGGCCTTGAGTTTTCTGGGACTTGGCGTACCGGCTCCCACCCCCAGTTGGGGCGGCATGGTCGCCGAAGGACGGGAAGTTCTCGAAGAAGCGCCCCATGTGAGCATGATCCCGGCAGCCGTTATGTTCCTGACCATTCTGGCCTTCAACCTGGTTGGGGACAATTTACGGCACCTGGCCAAAAAGAGGACCAGTCAACTGTGATGAGAGGAAGCAAGCCTGCCGAAAAGCTGCTATCTGTTGAGAACCTGTCGGTGATTTTGCAGACGCCCCAGGGCGAAGTGCCTGTGGTTGACGACGTTTCTTTTACCCTCGAACGCGGCAAAACCCTCGGCTTGGTGGGTGAATCCGGCTGCGGAAAAACCATGACCGCCTATGCGCTCATGGCGCTTTTACCCCGCAAAGCCAGGGTATCCGAGACCACCGCCATTCGTTTCCAGAAGCAGAACCTGGCCGGCATGAAGGGTGCCGGGCTGCGGCAGCTGCTCGGCAAGGATATCGCCATGGTATTTCAGGATCCCATGACCTCGCTGAATCCGGTGATGACAATCGGCCGCCAGATCACCGAAGTGTTGCGCCACCATTTGAAACTGGACCAAAACTCCGCCAGGGATCGTGCCGTGGCGCTGCTGGAACGGGTCGGCATACCCCTGGCCGAACGCCGCCTCGGCCATTATCCGCACCAGCTTTCCGGCGGGCTGCGTCAGAGAGTGGCCATTGCCATCGCCCTGGCCTGTGAGCCCGATCTGCTGATTGCCGATGAACCCACCACCGCCCTGGACGTGACGGTCCAGGCTGGGATTCTCGATTTGATCGCCCGACTGCAAAAAGAAAATCAGATGGCCATAATACTCATATCCCACGATTTGAATGTTGTGGCCGGTCGAACCCATGAAACCGCCGTCATGTATGCCGGCCGGATCGTCGAACAAGCGCCGACAGATGAACTGTATGACAACACTTTGATGCCTTACACCCGGGCCCTGATGGATGCGGTCCCCCGCATGGCACACCCGCCCCATACCAGGCTTCGAACCATCGGGGGCTACCCGCCCGCTCTGACTGCACTGCCGCCGGGGTGCCGGTTCGCCCCACGCTGCCCCCGGGCGGCAAAGCGGTGCGCTCATCAGGAACCGACGCTGCGACAAATAGACGGTCAGCGCCATCGGGTGGCCTGCTGGTATCCGTTGAGTAACAATCCGGCCCCGGGAGGCACGGCGTTGTTTCACCCCGGAGAGGTGATATGAGTGTTACAGTCGTTCTGTGTGTTGGCAATAATAAATGAAAGACCGTCACCCAAATAAGGCAGACTTATTAACCGTCGGCAACCTGGTGGTCGAATTCGCCATCGGCCGCAAATCGAAAATCCAGGCCGTTTCGGACGTCAGTTTCAAGATTGCCGGTGGTGAGACCCTGGGTCTGGTTGGTGAGTCAGGCTGCGGAAAATCGACCATCGCCCGCGCCATTGTCGGGCTTCAGCAGCCGACCTCCGGCAGAATTCGGCTCAACGGCCATGAAATGACCGGCCGCAGCCATAAACTACAGCATGATACGAGACACCCCCTGCAGATGATATTCCAGGATGCCGCCGCATCTCTGAATCCCAGCCGCAAGGTCGGCCTTACCATTTCCGAGCCGTTGAGGGCGATCGGTGAGGCGACCCGCCGAGAGCGCGCCCGCCTGGCGCGTGCACAGATGGAAGAGGTCGGACTTGATCCGGAGCAGGTGTACGATCGGCGTCCGTTTGAGCTGTCCATCGGTCAATGTCAGCGGGTCAGCATCGCCCGGGCCCTGATAACAAACCCGCGGCTATTGGTTTGCGACGAGCCGGTCAGTTCCCTGGATGTTTCGGTCCAGGCTCAAATTCTCAACCTGCTCGAAAAGATGAAAGCGCGGCATGCCCTGACCTTGCTTTTCATATCCCATGATCTGGCTGTCGTTAAAAACATCAGTGACCGCGTGGCGGTCATGTATCTTGGGAAACTGTGTGAAATCGCTGATTCCGAGATGCTTTATCGGGCACCCCGTCATCCGTACACGGCGGCCCTGCTGGACGCTGTTCCCGAATTCAGCCGCATGCGAGGCCCCCGCAAGGTCAACCTCCGCGATGACGAAATTCCTTCTCCGGTCTCCCCGCCGTCCGGCTGTCGTTTTCGGACCCGCTGCCCGCGGGCACAGCAACGCTGTGAAATTGATGAGCCGGCAATGCAAAACACAGCACCGGGCTGCCAGGTGGCCTGCCACTTTCCCCTGGACGCAATAACGGGGCAGAACGGAAAATTGGGCCTCAGGCTGTCTTCGGTCCCTGTTCGTCGAGTGTTGTAAGCCAGAACAAGTTACGAGATATTCAAATTGCAGTTTTTAAAAGATCTATTTTTCGTAGTGGCGGGGTTCATCCCCGCCAGCTAACCGGCGTGATCTTTGCTCCGGTCAATAACAAGGGACACCTTTAAAATTGGAATCGAGATGTCATCCAGTTATTCTGCAACCCTGCCCCTTTTTCGTTTTGCCAGACATTTGCCATGCAAAAATTTACACCTCTTCCTTGACAGCTATTTCTGGGACACAACGACTAAGTATTTCAGCAAACATATATGATCCACGAATAGTTTGCATATACTCAAATTCAACTTTCCTATTTTTAAAGTGTCGATTTAAAATCTTTTCAAAATCTTCTCTAACATAAAAATGTTTACCTTCATCTTTTAGAAAATCTATATAATATTTATGCCTTAGCCTTCCGAGAGCATTTTCAGTGTTTGGATCTTGTATTTCTACAATTAATATTCGACTTGCAATTCGGTCTAAGTTTCTAAGCAATTCTTGAAGATCATCTGCAGTATTCATATGATGAAGTATGTTTTGGCAAATAGCCACGTCAAATGCTTTTTCTTTAAACGGCAGGTCAAGACAATCATGATTAGTAAATAACAGTGTGCTTGATTTTGGCAACTTAGGATACAGAGAAGAATATTGGGAGTGCATATTTCGAATTTGATCTACAGCGATATCATTAGCGACAAATAGTTTTGCCTGATTTAATAAATCAAAAATGCCTCTATCATCGCCGCAAGCTATATCGATAGCCTTGTCTACATTGGATATTTTTTCGGCTATTTTCTCTTTTACATTCTTAACCGAATAGTCGCCAAAAACTTTGCTCAGTATTTTCATGCAAGGATTAATACATTTTTGGTGTAAAATGTATCTTTCCAAGACTTCATGCTGCGTTTCAATCTCGTTTGTATAGGTTGTATATCTTTTGCTACTAAACCACTTCGCAAATATGGAATAAGTTTCTTGTGCCGGTGGATGAGGTATTTCCTCTACCGGAAATTCTTGCAAAAACTTGCCCTTGTATAATTTATCTTTAGAGAGGTCTTCAATATCTTGTATTCTATTTAGCAGAAGCGCCCTAACGCCTAGCCCATGGTGTTCAAATTCTTCTCCGCTTTGGCAGATAAATCTGTTAGTTAAAGAAATTATTGGGGCAATATCAGCAACTCTGGCATTGGTAAATGATTCGCGAGCGACACGTTTAACCGCTGTAACGATAGTGTCTTCTTCTTCTAAAATAATTGAAGCACCTGGTAAATTCATGCTTAGGTGACCGGTATCAAAGCTTCTTTGAAAACAGATATGTCCATCCTTTGTATGTAAAACCAAGATTACAAAGTATTTTCGTTTTTTTGCATATTCGAACGCCTCTGGAACTATATCGGAATCTGTATGCAAATAGTGCGGAAGATCATAGATTTCACTATAAATTTTGAATAGGCTATCTAGCCGAGCTTCATTGTCCCTGTAAAGATTAGCCAAAGTGTAATCATCATTCGCAATAATACTCATAAGCGGCAACCTCTCATGCAATATATCAACGTCGATTTTTTAGCCTTCTATGATGATACTAAGAATATTTAAAACGATCTCACTAAACAACCTATAGAGCACTATATTCCTGTAATCAGCTATAACGACTATAGTTTTCTAAAAATTAAAATCTTCTCTTTATCAAGGGTAGCCCATTTCGTATTATGCGATCGCTTGAGAGTTGGTATTGATCTTGTCAATTCGATTTCTTTGATAAGATCCAACTCTTCCAAATTCGATATAACATTTCTGACTATAGTTTTTCTCTTTATATTATTGTTGTTCTTAGTATTAAATGAAGGCATTATGTAACATAGGTACCCACCTTTTTTTATTGTCTTTGAGATTTTCTTGTTCGCACTATTCATTTGGAACATATAGTCATCCAACGATGAAAGACGTTTTCTTTTACTCCTAGCACCAATTTCACTATTTTTATCTGTTAAAAGATCTATCCCAAAATAATAATAAGATAGTCGCTGAGAGGTTACATAGTCAACCATATTCGGATAAGGAGGTGACGTAAGGACAAAATCAATAGAATCATCACTAATCTCGTTAAGATTTAGAATGTTCGAATGAAAAATGCTTTTCTGATTAGCTGTTTTTCTGTAACTGTCTTCATAATCCAATTTTTCCTTAAATCTCTCTATATCAGTGATTAGTTTGTTTAGTGCTGATAGGAAGGAATTAAGAACATCTACCTGGCGGACTTGGTAATTCTTTGGGAGAACATTATCGGCTATGCAACCCCAGCCTCTATCTTGATTGGAAATAGTACTTAATATACTAGAAATTGAAATTTTAAAAGCCGATTTGATAGTATTATTTTTTGTTTTACTCTCCAAATAGAATAGAAAACATAAAGCATGAAAATTTTTCCTCGTGTACCATTTTTCCAATTCTTTAAGGAACTTGAAACGATTCTCTCTATCTAGTTTCCTGCTATAATCAACATCAACACTATATAGGTTCAACTCTGATCTAATTTCCTGCGAAATAGTTATTAAATCAAGAACTGGATTGAAAAGATTAAACAGTAAGTTTATGAACTCAGTCGAAAACGAACAAATGTCGGCACATATTGGCAATCGATTAAGTAAAAGTGCTTGGAAATATGTCGTGCCAATACCAGCAAACGGATCGAAAATTTTTGCGTGAGGTTTAGTTAATAATTCTATTAGTGTATAAGGTATTTCGGGGATAAAGGTCGCAGGATACCAGTGGTATTTTCGGCAGTTAAAAATTTTGGGATTTTTTTTTGAAGACAATGGTCTGGGATAGAAATCCCAGTTTATATTTTTTAATATTCTTTCAAGCTCAGCAAGATTGTTCACTAAAGGATCATTACTCATTCTCAACCTCAGAATACATACTTAATTCTTCTAATTTTGGATCCTCCAACAAGTCAATTAAATAGTTCTTTACTTCACTTTTTATGTTCGTGACATATTCCTTTTTTATCTCACGATTGTTATTAATATTGAAATTAGTATATTGAACATTTTTTATAAAAATGCCGATATAAAATTGCTTTGCTGCTTTTCCAATCTTCTTAAGTGAGCCATCTTTACTATAAAGTGTGACTTGGCGCTTTGTTTTATTAATATCTGTAATAATGTGAATTCCCAAATCGGGCGACTTTAAATTAAATCTATTAACCTTTTCTTGTATCAGAAAGTACATTCGATCTATTTGTTCTTTATGCTTTTTTAGATCCGACTTTGTCAAATTATCAATGATGCTTTTTTTTGCTCTATGACTCAATCTTAAAACGAATTTTTCACTGTCATAGTAAATTCCTTGGATACCTTTTATAGCATTTTGTTCACGATCAGTGAAATCTGATACAATATTCTGAACTTCTGGCTTAATCAGGCTGTTAAGATTCTTTTCGATTTTAGTTCTAGTTGACAGATCAGATATGTAATCAATTTTATTTATTTTTTTTGATTTAAATAACCCTAAACACCCATATAGGTTCCCACTCATCAACCTCTTAATAATATTTCCTACATCCTGTGATGAGTCGTATAATTTTTCTAAGATCTGAAAATCCGTATCGTACCAAGTATATACCTTTTTATTATCTTTTTTTGTATACTCAGTCGCCTCTGTGAGCATAAACTTAGCCGAGAATTCATCTGGATTCAATAGTAGATATCGATATAATCGCTCTCTAAGTTTCACCCAATCGTCGACAAGAGGCAGTGCTTTTTCATCAATGTATAATCGACCATCCTTCACCCATAGAGACTTTGCAATTTTGAGTGGAGTTTGTGTGTCCTGTGTTAGTCCCATATGGTATGACATTCTATAAATGTTATCTAAATTATCAAGATCCATGGAACCACTTATTAGTAGACCATATTTCCCTTTTCCATTAATATATCTACCAATTTTCTTAATATCGTTATTAGTTATTTTTAGAACGTTGTTGAGCCTTTGTGAAATCTCTCTGCACATACCAAAGAATATCGGCTCGAGGTCTGTGTAAATGTTTTTAAAAGAAGGAGATTTCTCACCAGATGCTTCATATGTAAAAAGATCTTCCGGAGAGAAATTTTTCTCTACATATTCGACGCTGTGTCCGAAAGCAGCATTGTATAAATCATGCATAAGGCCTGCGAGAACTATTAATTTCTTTTCATCTTCATCTAATTTTTCCGGTATAGACTCAACACATTGCAAAGCCAAGTAACACACACCTAAAGAATGTTCATAGCGATTTATATTAGCCCCTCCTGTAAAATATATGGAGTTTATGTTATATAGACGCAACTCCCTCAACCTCTGAATTTCTGGTGTGAAAAGAATATCCCATACATATTTAGGAAAATCTATCACACCATATAGAGGATCTAGTATATATCTAGAAAAATTGCTTTTGCTTTTTTTCATTTTAGGTGAATTTACACTCATATTCTTGAGTGTTTTTTCAGGAGTTAAAACTATTTAAATTGAGGTTAGTTGTTCATGCGGTCTGATTTTCTGTGCGTTTAGATATTTTTCTAAACCAATGAGATTCTATTCCAACATACCTTTTGAATGATTTATTTTTAGATTCCATGATTACCCTTAACACTCGCTCTGGAATCGCATTATCCCATAAAATCCATGCCGCGTTATGCATTGTGCCCCTATCTATATCAAAAACTTTAATCTTGGACACATCGAGATCCGTTTTCCGCAATTTATACGAGACTTTATTCAGAAAATATATTGATGCCTTTGTCGCTACTGTCAGCAATATCTGGAGGATCCCAAAGTACAGTAGCATGGTTGGTGGTTGTTATGTCAAGTAAATCTATGATTTTCCACAAAATTAATTTCCTCTTCTGCTTTAAGCCTAAACATTCAGAATTGCTTGATATAATTCGCGGTCTTTCCAACTAACCAAGCCCCATTAGGCTTCAACATCCCAACCGTTTTCAGCAAAATGCTCACCCGGGTCCTCCTTAAGACGTACCACCTATTTAAAAAGTCAAGCAAACACTATCCCGAAAATCGCCAACTTTTTATACTTTATGAAGCTTTTTTTAATGAAAATCCATTTTTGTGGCAAAAATCGGAATCATTTCGTTTCTTGGTAGAAAATTAGTTAAAGCCAGCTATCAATAATCTCGATTTAGTGGATTCGGTCCTCTTCGGACCAACAATCCAGCCTCGTCCTATTTCCAGCTTCACCTCATCCCATTCTAAGTCCATAATTTCGTTTATCCGCCATCAGGCTTTGAACGAAAGCTCTATCCTAGCACGCACTACGGAATGTTTAATTTTCGCCACTATTGATGAAGCCCCCCCGTATCATAAAGTTCCCTCCTTTTCCCATTTCTTTGCTATAAAGACCACTTTTATAGGTATGGGTAACCAAAATCCCTGCCAAACTCTGGTATATTATTATACCTACGAGGCACACAGCCATTCGGGAGGTGAAGTCCCGACAGCTTTGTGAAGACACTTAACCAATTCGATGGTCACTCCTATGGCCCAACAAGGTTTCAGTTTTGATAATTCACTCGGTGGCAGCAATCGTTCTTTTCCATAATTCAGTGTATTCCCTTCAGGTAAACTTGCCGCCCCATGCACAAGTTCATTGCGATAATACCGAAGATTTCTAAACTCCGTCCAACATGGCTCAGCGGTTAAATCTACCGTTTCTGGAATTAATTTTTCTTTTTTTAATTTTTCCAATATAACCGTCCATATTTGATATGCTCCCCCAAATTTTCTCCCGGATGCAAATTTTTCTACAAAGCCCTTTATATTTCCTGCAAAAATCTCATCCCTCACCCATTCGATTATATAGCTTTCGGAAAAACACACAGCAAAAAGGATTTCTCTTCGTCTGGAGTTCTGGCCATCTTCAATTTCGATTTCATTTAGAGCATCTTTCAATCAACCTTTTGATAGATTTGCAGTTAACCACACTTCGACTGGGTAGGAGATAACCTTTGTTTCTATCATTTCAGGTTGGACAATTTTGTTATCCATGGCATTTCCTCTCTTTCTGACCATTCAGCCTATTGATTACAATCTGTACAATAAAAGCCGGATAAAATACAACATATACCAACATTTATCGATTTGGGTCGACCGCCGTTAAACTTAGAAAAATCCGGCATATTTCCGCCATTGAAACCAAAAGTTCTGGTAAAATTGTCTTAAGTAACATAAATCATGTTATAGAAGGAACTTCCGCAAATTCGCGGTACGATTTGATATGGTTGGTGTTGTAGACAGGAGGCGAATTTGCACGGACGCAAATCCAAGTGGTTTTTGAAGCAAGGACAAACGGAAAATATTTGCAAAACCGTTTTAGATTTTTTCCCGGCTTTCTAGTCTACGATTTTTGTAATCCGCTCAATTCTCTGGTCCGTGAATCCATCCAGGGCGTCCCTGGCGACGGTGGAAAAGCTGTACATGACCGCGCCCTCGTCCCGCGCCTGAAACCAGTGCTTTTCACCCGGGGCCAGGGTTATCTGATCGGCTGGCTTCATGACGACTTCCCGGCGCTGGGTGTAGCAATCATCCTTGCCGTCGACTATAAAGCCTTGCTTCAAGGTGTCTTCGCCGGGAATGTAAAAATAAACCGTTCCCGCGATGACGCGCACCGTCTCCTCTTTGCCCGGGTCGCCCCCCACCGGCGGATGCCAGTGTTCCGGTTCGGTCTGGTTGGGGAACAGCACCAGCACTTTTATGCTGATTCTCGCGGTCTGAACCAGGGTCAGCACCTGGACTCCCTCCTTTTCGAGGCGACTCAATCCGAAATCCACGACTTCGATGCCGGCGGCCTCGGTGTTCGTAATGGGAATGCCGGCGTTGCGTATCATCCTGGCTGCACGTCTTTGGGCTTCTGCCTGCTGGGCTATCGTTATCATTTTTGGCGACCTCCGAATATTTTTTCAATTTAGGGCTTGACAAAACTTTCTTGAGACGATATCGCATTTTGTATACAAAATTCAATATTCAAAATTCAGATAGCAATCATTCCTGTTAGCATAAAAAATGTTCCCAACTACTGAAGGGGGTATAAGCGGTTGTAGAAAAACGTTCAGAAACGCTGGTATACGTTTGGGTGACAGAATATTTTTCGACAGCTGCTGCAAAAGCCACCTCAAAATCCGCCTGAGTCGGATTAGAAGCCTGCAGTGTTTTCAGAAAGGAAGCTGAAATGGTCAACCTGGGAGCGGAACACGAAAATTTAGATCAAAAAGCCTATCTCATCCTCAAAAAGATGATTATCGACCGCAAGTTTTTGCCCGGCGACAAGATCCCCCAGGAAAAGCTGGCACGGGAACTGGGTATCAGCCGAACCCCCCTGGTCAGTGCCATCAAATACCTCGAGCACGAAAAACTGGTCGAAGCCAAGCCGCGCCGGGGCTATTTTGTGCGCTTTTTCAGCATGCGGGAAATGGTCAGCATATTCGAGCTGCGGGAGGTTCTGGAGGGCCTGGCCGCCAGACGGGCCGCCCGGCATATCAGCGATTCCCAGATTGACCGGCTAAACAAATTCTTCCAGCAATTCGATCCGTCTTCGGATATCAGCGACTACAAAGCCTATTCCATAGAAGACCGCAGTTTCCACAACTTCGTCGTCGATGTGGCCGCCAAGGAATTTCTAAAGAGCATCCTGCAGACCTACAATATTATCAGCTTCAGCTATCAGGTGGTGTCCTCGGAAGGATTGGTCAGGCCGCCCAACGAGACGATCCACGAGCATTTGTCCGTTATTAGGGCCATCAGTGAAAAAGATTCGGACGCGGCCGAGGATTTAATGCGCCTGCATTTCAGGAAAACCATAGCCACACTGAAAAAGGATATCGAAAACCAGCAAGATGATGTCAGGATGAGTGCCTGACAAACCGCCGTAGAAGCAAAAATGAAAGGAGGTAATCAAGGGCACAAAAAGGACTTAAAACGCAGTCGGACTAGCCCGGGAAAAAGCTGAAGGCACCATGGATGCCACGGAGCTCAAGCGCGTTGCAGCTTCTTCAACCGCCGGCAAGTCAAACGCGGATGTATCTGCGAATTTCCAGGCTAGCAAATTAGGGGGACCAGCAGGGTCCACGTGCAAAGTTGTCAACCAATATAAAGATGGAGGGTTTGGAAATGAAAAAGACTATTGTATTTTGCCTTGTAGTACTTCTGGCCGTAACAACCGGTGCATACGCCAAGGATTTCCCCAAAAAAAATATCACCAACGTGGTGGTATGGGGCGCCGGAGGCGGAACTGATACCTGCAACCGGATTATCAGCGCTGAAATGGCTAAATTCCTGGACGTTAACATCAACGTCATCAACAAGACCGGTGGTGTCGCCGGTTCGGTCGGCATGAACTATGGCTATTCCCGGCCCCATGACGGATACACTTTGACCGGCCTTTCCGAATCCAATGTTACCGCCGGCGTGCAGGGTGGTTGGAACAAGAAATTCGATGTGTGGGATGTCTTTATCGTCGGCGGATCCCCGGACGTGATCTCAGTGACGCCCAACACGCCTTACCAAAGCTTGAAAGATCTGATCGAAGCTGCCAAGGCCAATCCGAACAGCATCAAAGCGGCCGCCAGCGGTGCCGGTTCGATTCATCACCTCAATCTGCTGGCCGTTGAAAACGGCTCCGGTGCCAAGTTCAGCTTTATTCCGTACAAGGGATCCGCCCCCAGCCAAAACGCGGCCATGGCAGGCGAAGTTTCGGTTGTTGTGACCTCATTGGCCGAACAGCAGCAGCTGCTGCGGGGCGGGAAATTAAGAGCCCTTGGTATGTTGATCCCGGATTCGTTTACGGTCGAGGGTTTGGGGACAATCCCCTCATCTTTCGATTCGTATCCCGGGTTGTCCAAGTACCTGCCGATTTCACAGGCCATCGGGTTCGCGGTTCCGTCTGACGTACCGGCGGATCGTAAAGCCGTCCTGGTGGACGCCTTCGAAAAAGCGATCGCCACCGAGAAAGTCCAAAACTGGGCCAAGGATAATTACTATCTGCTTTCCGGCAAAACCGGAGCGGAATCAAGGGCTGTGTTTGACGCCCTCGAATCCAATTTTGCCTGGACCCTGTGGGAATTGAAAGCTGCCAAAGTGGATCCGGCATCACTGGGTATTTCAAAACCCTAGATCTTATCACCACCAGTCGGAGACAGGCCGGGTGCGATCCGGTACCCGGCCTGCCTGTTTCAAAACGGCATTAGTTATTGGTTATCCGTTATTTGTTATTGGGTATAAACGCAATCAAATCTGGAATTAGATGACACTGATAATAAAATGACAAAATTCCTTGTCATGCTGTCTCTAATAACGAGTAACGAATAACAAATAACACCTATCTGAGCGGGTTCCGCTCAGTTAGGACACCGGCTTTTCACTAACCCTTAAATAAAGGGCTAATCGTCATGATGGATAAAGACAAACTGCGCAAGACGGATATTTATTCGGGCGCGGTTATATTTCTCTTTGGAATATGGATAGTTCTGCAGGCCCTGAAGATGCCCATGAAAGACAGCTGGGGAGGCGTTCAGAACGTCTGGTATGTTTCCCCGGGCATTTTCCCGCTTTTCGTGGGATGCATGATTATGCTGCTGGGCGCCCTGCTCTGCCGAACCGCGCTGAAGTCGGTTGGTTTCAAAGAATTTGGCAAAACCGTGCAGTGGCTGATGAGCAAAACGCTCTGGCGGTTCTTCAACACTATCCCCAACCTGCGCTTTTACACGATCGTGGTGTTGTTTTTTTCTTTTGTCTATCTGATGATCCCGCGGATCGATTTCTTTTTGTGCACCATCTTGTTTCTGACGGTTTTCATCACCGCATTTTACTTCAACGATGCCATGCTTCTAAAAAGGCTATTTTTTTTCTACCTGGCGGGCACCATCGGTCTTATTCTTTATTTTGTCCTCGGGCTCAATACGCTCCTGGGCAAAGTCGTGCCTTTTCCGGCTGATATTCTGACAACCTGCTTTATCGTATCTTACAGCGCCTATGCCTGGATGCTGGTTCGCGGCAGCCCGGAGCTGCGCAAAAAATACCGCACCGCCATGACCGTCGCCTTTGTGGCACCGCTGACCGTCGGCCTGGTTTTTAAATATTTCCTGCTGGTGCCGATGCCGGCCGAAGGCCTGGTGGTGGCGATTACGGATTACCTCTGGTATCTCGAATTTTGACGGCCTCGTAAAAAGTCCGCTGGGGGAGCGACATTGCCCCTTTCGGAAAAAGGGGACACCGCAGCGAGACAATTTGACTTTTTACGAATCCATCGATTTTAAGGAAGGAACAACAACGCAATGGTCATTTTAGAACGTATCGGGTTCTATTTTCAGACAGTGGCTCAGATAGCCGCTGACCCGGTCCATATCGCCATCCTATTTGGCTCCGTTATTTTAGGAATTCTTTTCGGGGCCATGCCGGGGTTGACGTCGACCCTGGGGGTGGCGCTGTTAACCGCCCTGACGTACGGCATGGACACGCCCACCGCCATGCTCTGTTTGCTGGCGATCTATGTCGGCGGCACTTACGGCGGCTCCTATGCCTCCATTCTGATCAATATCCCCGGCACGGCCGCTTCGGCCGCCACCGCACTGGACGGGTATCCGCTGGCCCGCAAGGGTGAAGGGGGTCGGGCCATCGGCCTGACAACCACGGCTTCGGCCATCGGGACGATCATCAGCATGCTGTTTCTGGTGACAATTTCGCCGTTGATATCCTTTTTCGCCCTCCAGTTTACTTCATTTGAATTCTTTCTGCTGGCCTTTTTCGGAATTCTCATCAGCGGCACCCTGACCAGCCCGGATCTGGTTATCAAGGGCTGGATATCCGGATTTCTGGGCCTTTTTCTGGCATGCGTGGGTCGTGACCTGCTGCAGTTCTACCCGCGGTTTACCTTCGGCATCCCCGAGCTTGACAGCGGTATCGAGGTGGTTCCCGTTTTGATCGGCGCCTTCGGCATCCCCCAAATCATTCAGGTGCTCAAAGATCAGTTTCAAATCGGTGAGACCCAGAAGTTTCAGCGCATCCTGCCTGAATTCGGCACAATTGTCAGAAATATCCCCAAAATCATTCGATCGGCCCTGATCGGCGTCGGCATCGGCTCTGTGCCCGGCATCGGCGAAGACATTGCCGCCTGGGTATCATACGGGGCTGCCAAGAATTCCTCCAAGCACCCCGAACGCTTCGGCACCGGCGAATACACGGCGGTACTGTCCACCGAGGTCGCCAACAATGCCTGCGTGGGCGGCGCCATGATACCGCTCCTAAACCTGGGCATCCCCGGCAGTCCACCGGCCGCCATGCTCCTCGGAGCGCTCATGCTGCACGGTGTTACGCCGGGTCCGATGATCACCTTTGAACATCCCAATTTCATTATCAACGTGGCCGCCATCCTCTTGCTGGCTTCTTTGACGATGTGGGTGGTCGGCATGCTGCTGGCCAAGCAGGTGGTCAAGGTCCTGCAGATACCGACCCAGATTTTCATGCCGGTCATCGGGGTTCTGTGTATTATCGGCTCCTATGCCCTGGGGATGAACATCTATAACCTGTATCTCATGCTTCCGGTGGGTATTATCAGCTATTTTCTGATCGAAATGGGGTACCCCATCGCACCGCTGGTGATCGGTGTTATTCTCGGCCCCATGGCGGATGAAAACCTGCGCAGGGCCCTGATGGTATCCCAGGGAAGTTTTATGCCGGTTTTCACACGGCCGGTGGCCTTGATTCTCTTTCTGATTATCGTGTGGACGGTGTTGAGCCAATTTCCAGTCTTCAAGAACTACAAGAACAAAATTGTCGGCAAACTATGGCCGCGGCGAACCGCCGGAGCCGATTTGCCGCACAAAAATGACGATGCCAAAACCGCGGGAGAATAGAGCTCCAGGCGGATTCAAAACAACCGGTGACAATATCTCAGTTGAGCAAAAAAGAATTGAGAGTTAGGGGAGGATACAAATACAATGCTGAAGATGGCCATTATTACGGGTTTCCTATCGAAAACCAAAGATCGTTTTCATGAGTACAACAAGCCCCTCGATCTCGACCAGAAGTTCGAGCTGATGACGAACATCGACGGATACGACGGGGTTGAAATCGTATATCCCTACGAAGTCAACGATCCGGAATTGACCGCGACGCTGCTTCGCAAACACCGCCTGAACGTCGCGGCGATCAACGTCAACGTGAAAGCCGAACCTGAGTTTCGCAACGGCGGCTTGACGTCCCACGATAAGGAAATCCGCCGCAAAGCCGTTCAATTTATAAAAGATGCCAAGGACTTTGCGGCAGCCGTCGGAGCCGACAAGGTCACCTGCTGTCCGCTGGGCGACGGCTATGAATTCTCCTTCCAGTACAACTACGCCCAAACCTGGAAATATTTGGTAGAAACCTTTGGCGAGGCGGGCTCCCACAATCCCGAGGTCCCGCTTTTTGTAGAGTATAAGCCCAGTGAAACCAGGGGGCGTTGCTTTGTCGATACCGCGGCCAAGGCCCTCTGCCTGCTCAACGATATCCAGAACAAAAACATGGGGGTAACCCTCGATTTCGGGCATTCGATGTACGGCAATGAAAATCCGGCCGAAGCCTTTGTCATGCTGGCTGAAAGCCCTTACAAATACTACGTTCATATCAATGACAACGACGGTAAATGGGACTGGGATTATTTCTGCGGCACCAAACATTTCCTGGAGTATGTCGAATTTTTGTACTACCTGAAAAAATACGGCTACAATGACTATCTGACCTCCGACACTTCGCCCACCCGCTGGGATATCACCGGCACCTTTGAAGCCAACAGCAGGATGACCAACCGCATCTGGGAGCTGCTCGACAGGATCGACATCGCCGAGCTGGATCGGTTGACTGCGGGCGATGATTATTTGAAGACCTGGCAGTTTATCGAAAACAATATTTTTTCACTGAAATAGGAAACGATAGTGAACAATCCGCTGATGATCAGTACCGCGGCCTATGACGGGTACGACCTTGCCGTGGTATTCAGAGAAGTTGCAGAAACCGGGGTAAACCTGGTGGAGGTGGCCTTCATCGAAGGCTACACCGACCCGTTTAGCGAAGATTTTTTCAACGACCAAAACGCCGCCAAAATCTCCGCCCTGCTGGAGGAATACGGGCTGGCGTGCAGGTCTTTTTCGGCCCACATGGATCTCTCCCGGGAAGGGGCGCTCGATATATTCACCAACCGGATGGCGTTTGCCGCCAGGCTGGGGGCGCGCTATATCATTTCCAATGCCGCTCCGCTGCCGGATGAAACCCGATTCATGAGAAATATCGACCGGCTCGGACAATCGGCGGCTTCGCTGGACATGGTCATCGCCCTTGAAAACCCGGGCGACGGCCGCCCCAATGTGATCGATTCCGCCGAACCCGCGGCCCGCCTGATTGAGAAGCTCGCTCTGCCCTCGGTGAAAATCAATTACGATTTCGGCAATCTTTTATCCCACTGCTTCAACAAATTGAGCCCGGAAGCGGACTACAAACATGTGCTCGACCAGGCCGCGCATTATCATATCAAAGATGTTGGCGGTGACGACACCGGGTGGTACTTTACCGAAATCGGCAAGGGAATTATCGACTATCAGAAGATATTAACCGAGCTGGCAGCATTTTCCGATTCCGTGCCGCTGTCCCTGGAGATTCCTCTGAGAGTCAGCCGTGCCCCGGATGCCTCACCCCGCCGGGCGCCGCACCCCGTCGATCTGGCGGAAATCCGCCGCACCATGACGGCTTCGGTTGACTATGTGCGGCGGTTGATCGCGGGTTAAGACGGCCGGGAGGTTGACCGGAGATCATACTGCCGGAAATGAATGTTTATTTTCGCCCAAAAACGCCAAGGCACCAAGTTGTTTTTTAATTTATATCATTTGCTAGGCCAGCTTTGCGCCTTGAGGCGAAATAGATTATACGTAGTTTCATACAAGCGCCGCCCCTAGCCGCAAGCGCCCTCTCGGATCGTAGAAGAAACTAGTGAACACCGAATAATGCATTTTGTCTATTTTAAAAATGCTTGAGCGACCTGTCGGGAGGTCTTGTGGGGTCGTCTCGTGGGGTCGTAGCTCGCAGAGCGAGGTCCCAAGCCCGAAGCGATTCCATCCTTCGACACTTGTCCGCCGGAGGAGGATTCTGCGGTTCTGCGGTTTGCTTTTAAGACGGATTCATATAAGAACACCCATACTAGCCGGATAGACTGCAACCATGTCTGCCTCGATCAGGTGAATGCCCTGTATTGGCAGGTCAACTAAGGAATAGGAGAAGAAGTCATGAAAAAAATTGCAATCGGCTGCGACCCCAATGCCGCCGCACTCAAACAGGCCCTCATCAAGCATCTGGCTGACTTGGGCTACCAATGCCAGGACTACGGCAGCGACGATCCGATCTATGCCAATGTGGCCATTGCAGTGGCTGAAGCAGTCGCTGCCGGCAAACACGAGCGTGGAATACTGATGTGCGGCACCGGTATCGGCGTCAGCATCGCCGCCAACAAAGTCCCCGGTGCCTACGCCGCCCTGTGCTCGGACGCCTACTCCACCGAGCGGTCCATTAAAAGCAACAACGTCAACATCATGGCCCTGGGCGAGCAGGTCACGGGGGTGGAGCTCGCCAAGAGCCTGGTAACCATCTGGATGAACTCGCAGTATGCACCCGGCGGTCGCTCGGAGCCCAAAATCCAGCGCATATGCGAGTATGCGCAGGAACACCAAAAATAATTGGTGTCACAAAAAAATATTATAAAATTCCAACTGGGATTTTAGGTCACACAGCGCAATTGAATCGAATAAATCCCAAGCACCAAATAACAAATAGCAAACAATATCAAAATTCCAATTTTCAATGACCCAAACATATTTTATCTTTAGATTGGCATATCGAAATGATACAGTTCCTATCGAGACCGGATTCGAATTGATCAAATTCACAGGTTCACTGTTTGTGGGGACCGGTTTTGAATTTGAATATTGTAATTTGGAATTTGTTTGTGATTTGGGATTTAGAATATTGAATTAGGAGAGTTGTGCCGAATTTATAAAGAAAGGGGGAGATATGAAAAAATTCATCAATGATCCTTACGACGTCGTTGACGAGATGCTGGAAGGTTTTTTAGATGTCCACCAAAAGTACGTCCGCAAGCTGGACACGGCCCGCACGGTTGTTCGAACTGACGCGCCTGTGGCGGGCAAGGTGGGTGTCATCACCGGCGGCGGCTCCGGGCACAAGCCGGCCTTTATCGGGTTTGTCGGCCAGGGCATGCTGGATGCCGTCGCAGTGGGCGAAATTTTCACCTCCCCGCCTCCCCTGGCCTGTTTTGAGGCCGCCAAAGCCGCCGACGGCGGCAAGGGCGTGCTTTTTCTGCTGGGCAACTATGCCGGCGATGTGATGAATTTCCAATTGGCGGCCGACATGGCCAAGGCGGCCGGCATCGAGGTGGCTCAGGTGATCTCCACCGATGACGTCGGCTCGGGCCCCAAAGAAGAGGCTCATAAACGCCGGGGCGTGGTGGGTGCCTTTTTCGGCTGGAAGGCGGCCGGCGCCAAGGCCGCCGCCGGCGGCAGCCTGGAAGAATGCAAAGCGGTTGTGGAAAAGGTAAACGCCAACACCCGCACCCTGGGAGTGGCCATCTCGCCCTGTACGGTACCGGCCAAGGGCGCGCCTACATTTACCCTGGACGAGGATGAAATGGAATACGCCGTGGGACATCACGGTGAAGCCGGAACCGCTAAAATCAAAATGCTGACCGCCGATGAGGTCACAGAGAAGATGACCCTGGAAGTCATCGAAGATCTGCCGTTTGAAGCCGGCGACGAGGTCGCCGTCCTGATCAACGGTCTCGGGGGAACGCCGCAGCTCGAATTGTACATCTGCTACCGCAAGGTGAAACAAATGCTGGACGAAAGAGAGATAAAGATCGGCTGCTCATACGTGGGCGAGTTTTTCACCGGCCTTGAAATGGCGGGCTTTTCGGTAACCCTGATGAAGCTCGATGATGAACTAAAGGACCTGTTGGCTGCCCCGGCGGACACACCGTGTTATAAAGTCCTGTCATAAGCCCTAAACCGGATAAACCGAAAATTGCCTGAAATATATTTTGCCACAAAATTCACCAAACCCAATTGTAGCAACCAAAAAGGAAATCAAAAGTGACAGACACGATATCATCCAACCGGATGCAGCAGGCGCTGGAAGCGATGTGCGACACCATTGAAGCTGAGAAAGACTACCTGTCCGAACTCGACGGAGCCATTGGCGACGGTGACCACGGCGTCAATATGGCCAAGTGCTTCCGGGAGGTCAAAAAGAAGCTGGCCGAAGGCTCGGCCGCAGACATGAACACGCTGTTCAATGATGTCGGAATGGTGGTATTGAACTCCGTGGGTGGGGCCATGGGGGCCCTCTACGGAACCTTTTTCCTCAAAATGGCCCAGGAGGGTGCCGGAAAAGACGAACTGGGATTAGATGATCTGGTTCGAATGCTTCAAACTGCCGAGCAGGGCATCCTGGATATCGGCAAAGCCAGCTTGGGAGACAAAACCCTCCTGGACACCCTTTCGCCGGCAGTGCGCGCCCTGGAACAGGGCCAGGCAGACGGACTGCCCCTGTCGCAGGCCCTGGCCAATTTCGAAGAGGCCGCCCGCAAGGGCATGGAATCCACCAGGGACATGCTGGCCAAAATGGGCCGTGCCAGCCGCCTGGGAGAAAGAACCATCGGGCACCAGGACGCAGGGGCAACATCATGTTATTTTATCCTGCGATCGCTGGCCGCCGCGGCACATGGATAGCAAGTCACGTTAAGGTTGATTTTAGTGTCAAAAATGATAACTCCATTGAATGCAAATCCTGTTGACAGTTACTCGTTATTCGTTATCGGTTATTGATTTGGATATTAGCGCCGCCGCCGGCAAAAGGACAGCAGGTCTGATCGGAAAAGAAACTCAAGTCAATCTATCTCTCACAGAGTCCGCAGAGTTCTCAGAGAAAAATAAAAAAGGCGCTGTGCGCTCAGCGGGCTCTGCGAGATATATAATTAAAGTTTCAGTTAAGATCCAATAGAAACTCCCATCAAACTATGGAGGGTTAATAAAATGAAATATCGATACCTCGGCGCTTCCGGCCTGCTGATGTCACGCATCACCCTTGGGACGATGACCTTCGGGGCTCCCGACTGGGGCTGCGATGAAAAGGAATCCCATGCTGTTATCAACAAATACATCGAGGCGGGAGGGAACACCCTCGATATCGCCGACATCTACGCCGGCGGACGATCCGAGGAAATCGTCGGCACGCTCATGCCCGAGCTGAACCGCGACGGGCTCATCATCGCCAGCAAATTTACGCTGCCTTCGGGCCCCACAGTCACGCAGTTCGGTGCCAACCGCAAGCAGATCATCTCCTCATGTGAAAAAAGCCTCAAACGGCTGAAAACCGACTACATCGATCTTTACCACATCCACGTACCCGACCCAATAACGCGAATGGAGGAAACCTTGCGGGCAATGGATGACCTCGTACGGCAGGGTAAGGTTCGCTATACGGGCGCCAGCATGTTTTTCGGATGGCAGCTGACCAAGGCCCAGGGGGTATCCACCGCTTTGGGCCTGGAAAAAATGGTTGCCGGTCAGTATATTTACAGCCTGATTCACCGCGAACTGGAGCGGGAGACCATTCCGGCGGCTGTTGATGCCGGCATCGGCATTACCTGCTTCAGTCCGCTGGGCGGCGGGCTGCTGACGGGCAAGTACCGGGGACAGGAAGAACCGGCCCCGGGCACCCGCGCCTCCTTCCGTACCGGGGTGGACGGCCCCCGGTTCTGGCATCCAAGGGGATATGAAACGGCTGAAATTGTCGCGGACGTCAGCGAAAAATCAGGCATACCGATGGCCAAGCTCGCCATTGCCTGGCCTCTGGGACGTAAATTCGTTACCTCGGTGATTATCGGCGCCAAAACCGTCGCTCAACTCGAAGAGAATATCACGCCTGCGGACTGGGATCTGCCGCAGGACGTGTGGGACGAACTGGAAGAAAGGACCCGCCCGGAAGAGGAATACATGACCTGGTACAGTAAATTCAATTACAACACATTTTTTAAAGCCGGCGAGTTTCATGAAGCCGATGTTGAGCTGAGTTAGATTGTTGGGAAGGGGAACTCAGGAGAGGAAGTCCAGCTGTGGATGATCTGATTATATGCGTAGCACCTTATCCGGGGGAAAAGCAGGAAGAAAAGTTTCCCGGCAACCTGGATGTAGCCCGGGAAGTTGTCGACGCCTACAACGCCGGGGCCGCAATCGCCCACTTGCATGTCAGGGATGCCGACGGTCTCCAGACGATCGACACGAGCCTCTTCCAAAAAGATGTCGAAAAAATACATGCCCGCTGCCCGGTCATTATCGAAGGCTCCACCGGCGGCGCACCGGAGCACACCCTCGAACAGCGCTGCATCTCTACTACCGTGCCGGGTGTGGAGATGGGATCCCTGAACCTGGGCTCCGTCAACCTGTGGGACGGCGTTTACAGCAATAAGATCGATGACATATTCCTGTATGCCGAACAATTGAAGTTGAGAAACCTGATCCCATTTATGGATTGTTTCGACCTGTCCCATTTCAGCTGTGTTCCCAAACTTGCCGACAAGGGCTTGATTTCAACGCCTTACACATTCGGCCTCGTCTGGGATATTCCCAACGCGTTGCCGTACACGGACAGATATCTTGACTTTTTTTTGCAGGAACTGCCTGATAACAGCATCTGGTTTCTGACCCGTCACCATGCCCCGGGGGCTGCAGGTTTCATGAGAGCCCTGGAAAAAGGCGGTCATGTCAGAGTCGGATATGAGGATGGACCCTTTTTGTCCTCGGGCCAACGCGCCCGGTCCAACGCGGAGCTGGTTGAAGAGGTTGCTCGCGCAGGACAAGCCTTGGGCCGGAACGTCGTCACTCCGGACAGGGCTCGCCGGATTCTGGGCATAACGCAAGGATAGGCCGATGGCCGACCCCGATCGCTTTATTTTACCGCCAAGCACCGGTGGCGATGATTATCTCAGCAGAGCCTATCCGGTACGGAAAGCGCTAACGAACCCCGGAGGAATTCTGGATCCGGCCGTTATGATGAAATACGCAAAACTGGAAGGTCGGGAGCCAGGGCGGGAGCTGCAGGCGGCCCCCGACAGCTGGGGCGGAGTCTAATCCCATGGAGAACCCAAGAATACTTGTCGCCTATTATGGGGACGACTTCAGTGGTACGGCGGCCACCGCCGAAGCCTTGACTGAGTCGGGGGTACCTACGGTTATGTTTACCAGCCCGCCCTCGCCGGAATACCTGCAGCATCAATTTCCCCGGGTGCGGGCCGTAGGGATCTCAGGCACGGCACGAACACTGCCGGCCCATGCCGCCAAACAGGCGTTGTCACCGATATTTCTTAGCATGAAATCCTACCGGGCTCCCATCAACCTTTACAAAGTGTGCTCCACCTTCGATTCTTCCGCACAGGTGGGCAGCATCGGCAAAGCCATCGAACTCGGCGTGGAAACCTTTGCACCGGAATTCGTACCAGTGCTTGCGGCGGCTCCCAAATTAGGACGCTACACGGTGTTCGGCCATCACTTCGCGGCGGTGGGCGGCGGTGAAATCTTCCGTCTGGACCGGCACCCGTCCATGTCCAAACACCCGGTGACCCCGATGCCCGAGGCGGATTTGCGCCGGCACCTGGCCGGACAGACCGAATTAAAAAGCGCGCTCATCAATATATTGAACATAAACGCCGGAAAGACCGTAATAAATTCACAAATCGATAGATTTGTTGCCGACGGCGTGCCGATCGTTTTTTTGGACTGCATCACGGACAATGATATCATTACCGTCTGCAGTGCGATTTTCAGCAGGAGGTCCAACAACCAACCGCAGTTCATGGTGGGTTCCCAGGAGGTAGGATACGGCCTGGCGGCTGCCTGCAGCGACGCCGGGCTTCTGCCGAAACAGGACAAAATCCGCCTGCCCGATCAAGGCGGTACGAGCAAGGGGCCGATTCTGGTACTATCAGGAAGCTGTGCCACCGTCACCGCAGAGCAAATACAGTGGGCCCGCAAAAATGGATTTGACGATCTGCCCATTTCTCCCCAGGACCTGCTGGATGCCGACGGCAAAAATACCGTCAAACAAAATACTGTCGCCCGGGCTCTCGGTGCATTGGCACAGGACCGCTCGATCATCCTTCACACTGCCATCGGACCACAAGACGACCGCATTAAGGCTATGGCGGCGACGACCGCCGAATTATCCCTGACGGAAACCGAAGCCAACGAGATCATCGGTCGTGAACTGGGCGACATGGCCCGCGAAATCGTGGTCAACTCAAAGGTCAGGCGGGTGGTGATCGCTGGAGGCGACACTGCCGGCAGGATACAGAAATCCCTCCAAATCGAAGCGTTGCAGGTTGCCAGGCCGATCGAGATCGCTGCACCGCTGTGCTATGCATACAGCAAACACCCCGAATTCAATGGACTGGAGATGGCCTTTAAAGGTGGTCAGGCAGGATCCAGCGACTACCTGTATCGGGCCCAATCCGTCCGTGCCGCCGAATTCGAGAAAGTGGCCTTGGGGGGTTTGGCCTCCTGACTGCAGGTTCGCCGTCAATTACAGCGGTTGTCATCAATATATTCAGCTTGGGCAGGATGTTACAGATAGCAGCGCGGAAGTAGATCGGTTGCCCGGTCGCCTATAGGACCGCCCCGATATGCCAGGGCACGAACTCGTGATCCCCGAAGCCCAACAGTTCACTTTTGGAAAGATGCCCGGAGGCTGTTTCGAGGATCAGATTGAAAATGCGTTCGCCCATTTCGTCAATCGTGGCCTTTCTTTCAATGATGGCGCCGCAGTCGACATCCATGTCTTCGCGCATGTTGTGATACATTTCAGAATTGGTTGCCAGTTTAAGGGTGGGCACCGGTTTGAAACCGCAGACCGTCCCCCGGCCGGTGGTAAAACACACCATGTTGGCACCCCCGGCGATCATGCCGGTGATGGACACCGGGTCGTTTCCGGGAGTGTCCATAAAGACCAGACCTTTAGCGCTAACGGGTTCACCGTATCGGAACACATCGACGAGATTGGTCGAGCCCCCTTTGGCGACGGCACCCAGCGACTTTTCCAGAATCGTCGTCAGTCCCCCGGCCTTGTTTCCGGGCGAGGGATTGTTGTTGATCTCAGCCCCCTCCCGGGCGGTGTACGCTTCCCACCAGTGGATTCGCTCGATCAGTTTTTCGGCCACCTCCCGGTTGACGGCCCGACGGGTGAGCAGATGTTCGGCGCCATAAATTTCGGGGGTTTCGCTTAATATCGCCGTGGCGCCGTTTTGGATCAACAGGTCGACCGCTTTTCCCAGGGCCGGGTTGGCCGAGATACCGGAATAGGCGTCGGAGCCGCCGCACTCCAAACCCAGGACGATATGCCCGGCAGGGACTTTGCGCCGCTTGACCCGGTTGATCTGCGGCAGCATCTGCCTGACGGCCTCGACGCCGATACGGACGGTCTCGCGGGTCCCGCCGGCCGTCTGAATATCGGCAGTCTGCAGCAGCGGTCCTTGGGCCAGGTGCATGCGCTTCATCAGGCAATCCAGGTGGTTGACCTCGCACCCCAGCCCCAGCAGCAGAATGCCCCCGAAATTGGGGTGCCGGGCATAACCGGCGATGGTCCGTTGAAGAACATCCAGGCCTTCGCCGTCTGCGGACATCGAGCAGCCCGACCCATGCCCCAGGGCAAGAACGCCGTCCACCTGGGGGTATTGCTTCAGGAGGGAGTCACCGAGGGCATCCGCAATATAATGGGCCACGCTGGCGGAACAGCTGACCGTGGCCAGGACCCCCAGATAATTTCGGGTGGCGACCCGGCCGTCGCTGCGCACGATACCGTTGAAAGTGGCCTGCTCGGCTTCGGGTAAAGTGTCGACGGCTCTAACAGCGCTGCCGGCATCATAGTCGCGGGTGAAGTTTGCCACTTCGACATTGTGGGTGTGGACATGGGACCCCGGCTGAATAGGGTTCGATCCGAAGCCGATGATCTGTCCGTATTTCAGAACGGGCTGCCCGGCCTCTATTTTGTTGAGGGCGACTTTATGACCGGGCGGGATCTTTTCACAGGCTTTAATTTTCCCGCGGCCGATCGATTGCCCTGCTGCGATCTCGGAAAGCGCCAGGGCGACATTGTCTGTTGGGTCCAGTTGAATGGTTTTGGATTTCATCGCGGACTAAACGGGCAAAATTCGAGCCCGCATTATATATAATTGGCGTAATTTGAGTTGCTTACTGTCTTTAATTGAAAGTACCATGAAAAACAAGGCTTGTTAGACTGACGAGTTTGGATTTAAAAGTGTTGGATCTATCGCCGGCCTTTATAGTGATGAATAGTCGCTATGGACAACGAACTAGGTGTCAATCTTCTTCAAATTTTCGATTAGATACTGGTATAATTTCCGGTGGCTCGGCAGATAACCGCCTGTTTTGGATCTGATCAGGACGTAACGTCGTTCAATTATTGGTTCAACGAGCGGAATAGCACGGATCCCCCGACTTAACATTGTATCCCCCGACAAGGAAGGCAGTACAGTCAAAACAGCGTCATTGGCGACTAAGCCCAATAAACTGGATCGATATTTTAGCGTTGCTGAAGGTTGATATTTAACCCCGTGTTGTTCAAAAACCTGTTTGATATCATTATAAACACGGCTTGGAGAACGAAAGGATATGATATCTTCTTCAAGTAAGTCACACCATCGAAGGCTCTTGCGATTTTGGAAACGATGGTGCTGCCCGCAATAGACGACCAGGCGACCTGAAATAACCGGTTTTATTTCTAAGTATTGATCATTCACGGGCAAAAGACAAATTCCCATATCGCATTGACCACTGACGACCAGATTCTCCACTTCAGGGTTGATCCCATCGAAAATGTCTATTTGTAAATCTTTGTGTCTCTCTTTGAACTCAAACAATAGTCGAGGAAGTATGTCGATGATTAATGTCGAAACCGCTGCGACCCGAATAACTGTTGGGATTTTTTGGGTCGTTGCAAAAATATCATCAATAGCATGCGCATACCTGGCGATGGTTATTTCAACGATCGGGAGGATTTCCCTCCCCTTTTTTGTCAGGCGTACGCCCCTTGTATTCCGTTCGAAAAGTTTCGCCCCTAACAAATCTTCCAACGCAATAATGCCGTTGCTCAGGCATGGTTGGGAGACCCGGCATAATTTAGCAGCTTTGGTGAAATTAAGCGTGTCGGCCAATGTTTTAAAAAAATTTAGTTGGCGCAAAGGAATAGTGTCTAATTGCATTTCATTTTTATCTATAACAAAATTATATAAATAATGCAAAAAACTTTATAATTGACAATAAATTCGGCCTTGATATAGTAACTCGCATCTCACCGAATGCCCAACCATAAACCCGGTTTTATAACAAAATTAAGGAGGGTAGCTATGCAAAACCTAATGAAAATTGTCGCTATTGGAATGATTGCAGTTGCTATGTTGGCGGGTGCAAATACCCCTGTCTGTTCCGCCGAGGATAAACTGGCAATCTCCATCTGGGGCGGAAGCTATGCAGAGCGATTCAAAGAGCATGTCGTCAAAGGCTTCGAAGCCAAATACAATGTCAGGGTTGTCGTTGAAGGCGGACGGTCGTCCGAGCGTTTAAGCAAGCTTATTGCCACGAAAGGCCGCGGAATTGATTTGTTTTATATAACCGACAACCAAATGCTCGAAGCCAAACGCCGTGGGGTTCTTCAACCGGTTAATGCGGACAACATTCCTAACATGAATCTGCTGTACGACTTCGCCCGTGATCCATTAGGCGATTCAATTGGTCCGGCCTTCACGATTCTGGGCGTAGGTCTTGCTTACAACAGGGATCATTTTTCAGCCCCACCAGATTCCTGGACCGATCTGAAACATCAGGATTTGAAAGCCGGCGTCGCCTATCCGGGTATGGGCGTCTCCTATGGACCGATGATGCTGATACTTATGGCCGAAATGAACGGTGGCGGCATCGACAACGTCGACCCAGGCTTCAAAACACTTCAGGAAATGAAAGGCAGGCTGCAGTTTTTTAAACGCAGTGGCCCGACCTTAAAATCGATAAACCAGGGAGATGTGTCGATTGCCCCCGTCTTGAATATTTTCGCCCGCAAAGATCCGTCTGCACCCCTGCGCTTCACATGGCCCAAAGAAGGTGGAATTGGCGTTCGGAACATGGCCTGCGTGGTAAAGGGAACAAAAAACGCCGCTTTGGCTGAAAAATTTATCAACTATCATCTTTCCACTCCTGTCCAAGAGGCCATGCTGCGCAAACAAGGTGAAACCCCCGTTAATGTTAAGGTTGAAGTGCCAAATGATCTTCCGTTCACAATCTTGGAGAAAAGCGATATTCGTAGATTACATTTTTGGGATCTAGTTAAAATTGCAGACGCTCGAGCGAATTGGATCAGCCGCTGGCAGGAAGAAGTGGTCGCCGAATAATATAGGGCGGCTTTATGCGAGTCCTCAAAGAAAGAATAATCTCATGGGCGCAATCCAACTAAAGGCAGTCACCAAAATTTTTGGTTCTCTCCGGGCCGTTGATCGAGCAAGTTTCCATGTGGCCGAAGGCGATTTTGTAAGCATCCTAGGCCCAAGCGGGTGCGGTAAGACGACCTTGCTCAGGATGATCGCTGGTTTCGAAACCCCCAACGAAGGTGAAATTTTAATCGGTGGGGTTCCTATTGCTCATCTACCGCCTTGGAAACGCAACATTGGCGTGGTGTTTCAAAGCTACGCTCTGTTTCCGTATTTGACAGTTTTTGACAATGTCGCTTTTGGCCTGCGAATGCGCAAAACTTCACGATCCGATATGGCATCACAGATCGAAAAAGTATTGGAAATTGTGGGATTGGCTGGACTTCATGACCGCTATCCCCGTCAATTGAGTGGTGGTCAAGCGCAGCGGGTAGCGCTGGCCCGGGCCATTGTGTATAAACCTGAAGTGCTTCTGTTGGATGAACCGTTGAGCAACTTGGATGCTCGTTTGCGGGACGAAATGCGCTTTGAGTTAATTAGAATTCAAAATGAAACTGGTGTAACCACTTTGTTCGTGACCCACGATCAAAGCGAAGCCTTGGCCATTTCCGATTCCATAGTTGTCATGAACAATAGTGTCGTATGCCAAGTCGGTCCTCCCGAAGAGATATGGGCACACCCGTCATCTGTGTTTGTGGCTGACTTTGTAGGTGTGGAAAATATATTCCGAGGTAAGATAGCCGAAGAAAATGGTTCGGCCAAATTCCAATTTGATGTTGCCGATGAATACGCGCTGGCATTTTCAAAACCCAAGTATGAAAAAAAAGGCGTTTGTGCCGCAGGAATTCGTGGACGGGACGTTTGTATTGTCGACGGAGAGGCAGAGGGCCATTTGACGATCCCTGGCAAAGTCCTGGGTGCCAGCTATCAAGGCCATGAAAGAGTTTACGAAATTGACACGCCACTGTCTAATAGGCCCATAACAGCTGTTATAGAAGCTTCACAAATCATCAGCGATACGGTTAAAGTCGCGTTTCCATATAATAAATTTTTATGGCTTAAAGATGAATAGAGACGACTTGCAAACCGGCCAAAGTATAATTGCCTGGCTGCTTTCTGCCCCGGCGATCATCCTTTTAACCTTGTTGGTAATTTTGCCTTCCATCCAAATGCTGACGCTGGGATTCCTTTCCTCAGAATCCCAGGAATACACCTTGGCAAATTTCAAAACATTGTTGAACAGTAAGTTTGCGATCCAGGCATTTTGGCGAACCATCCGGGTGAGTTTGATCGCAACGGCATTTACGATTCTAGGCGGTTATCCGATTATGTACTGGCTGCGTCACGCCGGACCAAGGTTGTCGGCCATTATTCTCACAATTACCATTTTCCCACTTATGACATCGGTTGTCGTTCGGGCCTTCGGCTGGACCGTTATTCTGGGCCCGTCCGGTATACTAAATCGTACGATGATTAAATTCGGAATCATCAGCGAACCCCTTGCACTGCTAAACAATGAAATCGCAGTGATCATCGGGGAGACACATCTGCTGCTGCCGTACATGGTTTTAGCACTGGTTGCCGTTATGCAGAAAGTCGATCCTTCACTTGAGGAAGCGGCCAAAAGTTTAGGGGCCAATCCATTTATCACCTTTGTACGGGTTACCCTGCCACTAAGTCTGCCCGGCCTGTTGAGCGGCACATTGCTCGTGTTCGCCTTGGCGATGACGGCTTTTGCAACCCCCTTGCTGCTTGGCGGCGGGCGGACGCCATTGCTTACAACGCTGATGTATTCTTATGCTTACACGCTTTATGACTGGAACCGTGCCGCAGCAGTAGCCCTGATACTCGTGGTGTTGGCAATTGTCTTCTTCTCCGTTCAACGCTTCTATGCCCAAATAAAGATGAAATCTTATGAATAGGTTGAGAAAAAGTAATCTAATTGTCATTTCCGGCCCTATATGGCGGATTGCAAAATGGCTGATTATCGGCTTGGCGGGGGCGTGGTGCATCTTCTTAATCTCACCTATCGTGGTCATTGTTGTATCATCATTTACCAACGGCAACTATCTCTTATTCCCACCGCCGGGTTGGTCTCTCAAATGGTTTTACGAAGTGTTTTCTCTTTCCTGGTTCAGGGCCTCATTGGTGAACAGTGTGATGATTTCAATGATCTCCACGACGATTTCTGTTTGCGTTGGAATATTAGTAGCTCGTGTTCTTGCGCGCTACTGGATTAAGGGGCGTGCTGCAATTGAGTACGTGGCTCTCAGTCCACTAATATTACCCGCCGTCGTTCTGGGATTTGCTCTTTTCAGTATCGTGAATTCCTTTGAACTCGAAAATTACAGCATGCTTAACCTGATCGCCGGGCACATATTAATCACCATTCCCTTTGTCGTACGTTCAGTATGGTCAGCCATGGCAGGCACTGATATCTCCCTGGAGGAGGCCGCGCAGAGCATGGGGGCTTCACCTTTGGTGGTATTTCGCAAAGTTGTTTTACCCATGGCACGGCCGGGCATCGTGGCGGGCGCCGTTCTGGCCTTTACATATTCATTTAACGATATCGCCATATCCATTTTCTTAGTGGGCGCCGATACGACCACATTGCCGGTTGAAGTTATGTCAAATATGGAATACAGTGCCGATCCCACCCCTGCAGCCGTGTCAACAATTATGGTGTTCATTACCGTCGTTTTTTTTGTCGTGGTTGAGCGGATCGGTGGAATGAAATTATTTATCGGCAAATGAGCCCATCGCGTAAGCCAAACGCCGACGGTTTCCCCTACTTTCTCAAAAAAGAATTAGAACGATGAAAAATGACAAAAAAATAGAAAAATTTTTAAAGCGTATTCCAAAGGTAGAAATTCACTGTCACCTTCTGGGAACTATCCGAAAGGATACGATGAAGGAAATCGCACTTAAAAATAAGGCACGCACCTCGGCAGATGAAATTGAAAACTACTATATCCGGGGCGACAAGCCTGTGGGGGTGTTACATATATTTAGAGAACTCGATGCTCATATTTTGATGAAGCCGGATGATTTCTACAGAATCACCTATGAATATTTGGAAGGCATTGCCGTCCATTCGGTAAGGTATGCTGAATTCTTTTGGAACCCAACCGGAACCATAAAGGAAGCCGGCATCGCCTATCCCCAGGTACAAGATTCAATAATGCAGGCAATGGCTGACGCAGAAAAAGATTTCAACATCATCAGTCGCCTCATCCCAAGCATTGATCGGCAAGCATCGAGTGATGATGCCGTCGAGATGGTTCGTTTAGTCAACGCCTATCGAAAACCCGAAGTTATTGGTATCGGCATCGACTACAATGAGGTTGACCGGCCCCCCGAAATGTTTACCGAAGCTTTCGATCTTGCCAATAAAGCAGGACTTAAGGCAACAGCGCATGCCGGTGAATTCGGCATGCCATGGAACAATGTGCAAACGGCATTGGATACCCTTAAAGCAGACCGAATTGACCACGGATACACCATACTCGATAATCCGGAGTTAACGAACCGTTGTGTTGAACAGGGGATCACTTTTACCGTGGTCCCGACAAACAGTTATTATTTGCGCACGCTACCACCCGAAGACTGGGCCAAAATGCATCCAATCCGCACGATGGGCAAAGCAGGTATCAAAATCCACCCAAACACCGATGACCCATCATTTCACCTGACCAATCCAACAAAATGCTGGCTGAGTATGCATTCTGACTTTGATTATGACCTGGATGATCTGAAAGCATTTATGATCAATGGACTGGATGGTGCCTGGATCGACGACGCAATGCGGCTTAAATGGAAACGTGAATGGGCCAGTGAATTCGATTCACTGCGAAAAGAATACAGACTTTAAAGATGACAAGTTTAACGCAAAAACTTGCACGATTTGGTGTCGATCTTTCCTTGGATACGATTCCGGCAAAAGATCTTCATTATGCAAAATTATTGACCCTGGACCTGATTGGTGTAGCCATTGCGGGTCTTGAAACCAAAGAAGCAAAAAGTGCTCTCAACGCCTGTCGTATTCTTGGCGGTGAAAATGGCCCGTCATCTTTATGGGGCACCGGTATTCGGAGCGCACCAGGAACGGCAGCGCTCTTCAACGGTATATGCGCGCATGCTTTGGAACTTGATGATTTTATGGGAATCGACCATTCCGGGGCTGTAGTTGTACCTGCACTGCTGGCCGCTGCCGATTGTGAGGGTGGAATTGAAGGCGATCGATTCATTGAGGGAATGATTTTCGGATATGAAGTCGGACGCAGAATTCTGGACGGCGCCGGTGGCTATCGTCTGCACAACAGCGCCGGGTGGCATACCACGGGAACATTAGGATCTTTTGCAGCCGCGGCTGCTGTCGGCAATTTCCTGAATCTGGAAGAAAAAAAAATCGTTTGGGCACTGGGCCTGGCAGGAAGCTTCACGGGCGGGACTTGGGCATTTAACAATGATGGCGCCATGAGCAAGCGCTATCATGCAGGAATTGCCGCAGAAACCGGACTCAAGGCGGCCTATCTTTCTCGGGCGGGATTTACGGGTCCGAACTCCATCCTAGAAACCGAATGGGGCGGCTATTTCAATCTATACGGTTCCGGCTTAACGCCCGAAGCTGAGGGAATGGCCGATAATTTGGGCGAAGATCTCCGGATCAGTTGGGCCGGTATCAAAGTCTATGCCTGCTGCCGGGGTATTCATAGTGCGATCGATGCAGCCCTCGAAATTCGAGATAAGCATGATTTGCGTGCCGAGGAAATTGACAGCATCATTGTAAATTGCACATCCGTTCAGAAAAAACAATTGGGTTGCGCCTTACCTTCAACACGTCTCGAGGCACAATTCAGCTTACCCTATAGCGTTGCTGTTGCTTTTATCCATGGTGAAGCAGGCTACAATTTTTTTACGAGCAAATGGATCAATAACGAAGCCATTAAAAACTCGCGAAAAAGATTACAATGGTCAGTATCGATCAGCGTTCTCTGGATGAGGAGCCAGAACTTATCATACGGACAAAAGACGGTCGCAATATTGCGGGCACAGTACAATTTGCACTTGGACATCCGGCGAATCCAGTACCTGAACAAGATATATTTAAAAAATACTATGATCTTGCGACGAGACAAATAGATTCAAATAGTGCGTCAATACTAAAAGATCTTGTCCTTAAGATTGATCAACCAAAACAACTGTCCAAAGTGCGCAATTTCTTAAGCCACAATTTCAAAAATTGAGGTTTTCAGATATTTGGTTAATTTTGGAGATATCTGAAATCGAAGGCATCGGCTGTGGGATGCGCGTTCCTTTGCACATCGATATCAGCAGCATGTCCGGCGTAGAATTCTATCTCACATAGCTTCCTGCATTTATGTCAATGGTACACCCGGTGGCATGATCCATCATACCACTCGCCAGAAAAACAACGCTGGGTGCCACATCGCCTGGCTGTGTTAATTTCTTTAATGACAGCTCATTGACTATAGATTCTTCTCCGTGTTTGTTGATATATTCTTCTGCCATCGGTGTCCTGACAAATCCGGGGGCAATTACAAACGCTTTTATATTATCTTTTCCGTATGCTCTGGCGATAGTTCGGGTCAAGGCTACCAACCCTCCTTTTGATGCTGCATATGCAAAATAGTCTTCCGAGTCTCCCCGAAATGCGGCTCTTGAAGCAATGTTTATGATACGTCCCCCCCCACACTCAATAAAATGCTGGATCGATAGTTTGCACAACAAACCGGCCGAGGTTAAATTGATTGCTAAGGTTCTATCCCAAACCTCCAGCCAGTCCGTATTGCGGTCGTCTATCGGGGAGCTTAAATATACCCCGGCATTATTTACAATCGTGTCTATTCTCCCATATACTCTGATTACCTCTTCAAATAATTTTATAGTTTCGGCCGTGTTTTTCAGATCGGCCTGAAATATTTGAGAGTCGTTGCCGATTTTTTTCTGTAGAACTTCTGCTTTCGGCCGATTCCTGTTAAAATGGATGGCACCCGTTGCACCTGCCTGAGACAGACAATGAACGATAGCTTCCCCGATACCACTTGTAGCCCCTGTCAAAAGAACCACATTATTTTCTAGCTTTAATCTCATACTGTTCAGTTCTCCGTTACGCACAGTTATGGCCCAGCATCGGGCTCACCGGGTTTTTCCGCAGTGAAGCAGAGAAAAACCGGTGTAGTGGCTTGTTATGAATTATAAACATCTAATCAAAAACGATATTATTGTTTTCCCGTATTATTTTAGCGGGATAATCTGCAAAAGGTTCAACCGGCCGGTCGTTACATCAGGCCGCTGTAGGTCTCTGTCTGAAAACAGGTCCTTTGGGTGGTGTCCCCCCAGTGTTTTCCTTGGGCAAGCAGCTGCAGCAGCTGTGCTCCTTTCTTGACCACCCGGCCGCCGACCACATCAACGCCGCGGGCGAAAAGCGGGTCCGGAAAGTATCCCGCGGTGGGGCCGATGATGGAAACAAATGCATCCGGTGCGCAATGGGACATAACCTCGTCCAGAGAATTGTTCAATATCGTTGTGCTGGTGCACAGGATCTTGTTGCAGGTTCTCAGCATCGTCACATCCAGGGTAATCGGCAATTCGGGATACTTTTGAATCAGCTGCTTGTTTTTTTCGATAACGACCAGTTCGGCCCCGGCCTGCGCGATGGTTTTGACCAGCCCGGAAAACAATCCGACCATCCCGACCCTGTCTCCCGGTGAGACCGACAGCAGCCCCAGTGAATCGGTGGCGTGATCGATCTCAAATCCGGTCTCCTGCATCACCTGCTGGCAGATCGCGTTGATGGATGCCAGCCCGATCATTTCTTTGATGGGATCGTCGCCGCCGAATTCAAGGGCCAAATCCCGCGGACTCGTCCCGATAAAGTCCGCCGGCTGCAAGGCGTTGTAGGCTTCCATTTTATCATCGGACAAAAGCACATAGCTGATGCCGACCGCACCGCCTTCAAGACCCACGGCCATGAACTGGGCGTCCTTGGGTTGGCCTCCCAAATAAAAAGGCGGGAAAAAAATCTGCGCGATCGGCGCCAGGGTAAAGCGGTCTGCCAGTGCCATGGTCATTTTTTTAAACTCGGCTTTAAGGCTCATAGCAACCCCTCCAATAGTTTTTCCGACTGAAGACAGCCGGCCGGAAGTCCCGTGATATCTATACCTCAAAAAATCGAGGGTAGCAAGAAAGCCTCGCGTAGTCCGGCATCTATTCAGGATTCAGACAGGTCGATAATTGACAGGAGTTTTATGCGCCCGGATGGGTTATCTGCTTGGGCTGATGCCCTTTATGTGATATGTACGGAACGTTTTTAATCGATACGACCCAAAGATATCAGAGCATGAATAACAAGATCGGGATTATTTTTAGCAGGCTGGGACTCCTGTGCCGAAAAAGCCTGGAGAAACTCGCCTATCTCATACGCGAACACCTCAACTTGATCGAGGTGAAGATTCTGCTGATCGGCCTCGTCTTGACGGCCCTGACCGGGATCTATTTTCTCTACCTTCTGTTCACCGACCCCGGAATGTACCGGGTGGTGTCCTCAACCGCCATCATCCATGTCATGGGAGGCAGGGCCCTGGGGATCGCCACCTGTCTTTCGGCCGGAATCTCGCTGTTTTATACGATTGCCTATAATTTTTTCCTTGAAATCGTAATTGTGTTGGTCGCCTACGGGGTGGTGGTTCTGGTGATGCGAAACATCATCCAGCCAAAGCTCTTTCACACTGCAGTACGTCAGGCCGAGTTGACCGCCCAGAGCCAGAAAACCAAGGTTAAAAAATATGGTGCTGTCGGGCTTTTCCTGTTTGTGATGTTTCCCTTCTTCATGACAGGACCGCTGATCGGGTCCCTGATCGGGTACCTTTTGAACTACCGGGCGATCAATAATTTTCTGATCGTGTTCAGCGGAACGCTGACCTCCATATTGATCTATGCCTTTATCGGCAACAACATCGTCGACTACATCAACCGTTACATTCCCATCGACGTACTGAGAACCTGGAGCGGGATCATCATCGCCGTGTTGATCCTGCTGTTTTTGATCTACCACCTGAAAACCATAAAAACTTATCTAAATTATGCTGACGATGACGCAGAGTGACGGGGACAGTCATCCTCAGCAGCTCACCGCACAAACCAACGCAGCCTTGATTTGATCTAAACGCACGCCGATTGGCGCGCATGGCATTGGCAGCCAATACGATTAACCATTAGAAATAAACGAATCATGCCCAGTCGAGCGTTTTATCGCTCGACTGGGCATGATTCTATGCCGAGGCAAGGCCCAAGATTTTCTTGGCATAGGTCGCTACCAGACCCAGTGCCAACGAGATCCGTGCCGCAGGCATTTTTTTGGGCAGTCTGCAAGAGGTGGATGGAATTGTTTCGAGCTCATTCTGATCTATTCGAATGAAATCTGATCTGAGCCACGGATACTGCAGGTACATGTTCAGACGATGGTTAAAATCGGCGTCCCTGTATTCAGTCATTGTGCTGTTAAAATTGTCGTACATTTTTGCTACCTCCCTTTTTAGTGTGCAAGTGTTTACCTTCCGAATAGGCGCCCTAATTATACCGATTGGTATATTAGAAGGTAAAAAAATTTCGGCACTGTAACCAATAAAAGATATACTGACGGTTACCTGATGCACCAGTATCTGCAGGTCGTAGACTATCGGAGTGAGGGAGCATCCATCTTCGCTGCGCTTCGATGCGACAAGTTGGAGTTTTGTAATAACGGCGCCGGCTTTGCAGCCATCTCTTCAGCGCTCCAGTATTCCAACGCTCTGAAATTAATTCAAAATCGAAATCACACGTAGCATCCACCTTTGCTTTTGTTCATAGAACCAAAAATCTACAACCGCAACTCGGCATTCACCAGATATATAATTTGATCTATGTTGCGGCTTAAATGGATCGTGTTGCCGGTGGCTTTTGACAGCATTATCCCGCCTTCTATCAGGGAGACGAAAACAGAGGCAAACTGATCCGGCTTGACCTTGGGATTGATCTGTTTGCGTTTAATACCGCTGTAAATAATCCGGACAACGCTGTTTATCCAAATCTCAACGGCCTCTGCTACCCGTGCTTTTAAGGCTGGATGAATGTTGTCCGAATCTACCGCGGCATTCATCAACGGGCATCCCCCTTTACGGGATAAATCCGCGTACTCATCCAGATAAAAATTGGCAAAGGCAATCAGTTTGTCGCAGGCATGTTCTCTGGCGAGAACGACCTCCCGGATCCTTTTTGAAATTTCAGCAAAATTATAATCGAATGCCGCCAGTGCAATCTCGTCTTTGTCCTCGAAATTGCCGTAAATAGCTCCTTTGGTCATATTGATGGCCCCGGTCAGCTGCGACATGGTCGTGCCTTTATAGCCATGCATATTAAAGATGGGCGCCGACTTTTCGATGATGAAATTTCTGGTTTCTTCTGCTTTACTCATTTTTGCATCCATTCATTTTGAACTAAAAATATACCTTTTGGTATTAAATGTCAACCTTTTTTGCAGTATTCTTCAGATTGAATTATCAGTTGTGAAGCGAAAACAACTATAATCCAGCCGGGCTCATCCGCCGAACTGACCGCTGCGGGCCAGGGTGCCGATAAAATTGACGATCAGGTGCGCGGCGGTCGCAGCGGTCAGGCCGTTGATGTCCCGCTCCGGCCGGACCTCAAACACGCTGAGGCCTGCAATATTCCCCTTGGCGGCAATTTCACTGAAAAGGTCGGTGGTTTCATCAAATGTGAGCCCTCCCGGGGTGGGAAAGAGCACTCCCGGCGCGATGGCGGTGTCCAATGCATCGCAATCGATGGTGATCAAATAATGCTCCGCCGCCGGAATATCGCCGATGCAGGCCCTGATCCCATGGCGGTGAATATCACGGGCGTTGATAAAAACGCTGCCAAATGACAGGGCGGCGTCAATTTCCTGTTGACGGGCGCTGCCGACACCGCGCAAACCCGCCTGAACCATGGTTCTAACCCAGGGCAGCTCGGATGCCCGCCGCATGCCGCTGCTGTAGCCGTCCCGCACCCCGTCGCGCTCATCGCGCCAGTCTATGTGGGCATCGATGTGCACCACGCACAGGGCGCTATAATCACGGTAGCCCAGCACGAAAGGGATGAAGCCGCCTTCGTCGGTGCCCACTGCGATGGGGATGGCACCTCGCTCCAAAATGGCGCCAATCGCAGCCGTAATCCGTTCCGGCTTCTGCTCATGGCCACCGACCGGCCTGTCCACATCGCCGCAATCGAAGATACGAACCTGACGATTGGGTAGCAGGATAGCGTTGAAATCAAAATCATAATGGTGCCAATGGTCGGTGAAGACAGCCGACTGCCGGCGGATCGCATCAGGTGCGGATTCGCCTGGGCCCCAATTTGACGCATCCTTCAGGCTCTGGGGATAGGGACTGATATAATGCAGTCCCAGGATGGCGATATCCGCCTCTAATTTTTCAAGTCGTGTGCATACCGGCAGTCCGGCGAAACTGGGATCCGGCGGTGTGATGTAATCTGCCTTCTCTGCCATATATGGATCTCTGGTCATGTGAAACGCAGTCCTGTTGAAAAGCGAACCGCAGAACCGCAAAATCCTCCTCCGGCGGACAAGTGTCGAATCCTCCTTCGGCGGACTGTAAGTAACGAATTTCGAAGGATGGAATCGCTTCAGGCTTCGCCTTCGGCTACGTCCCGACAAGCCGCTCAAGCTTTTTTAAAATTAGACAGAATTCATTACTTCGAAATTCAAAATTCAACATTCGACATTCTGCGGTTCTCTTTTTTACACGAAACCCGGTTAAAGAACCGGCAGATTTAGGTACCAAGGTGAAGCTGCAATCTACGGCTTCTTATCTGCCTCGATTTTCTCAATGCGCACCGGCACCGCCTTGAGCAGTGGAAAGCCGCTGATCGGATCGTTGATGTCGTCATGGGTCAGCAAATTGACCCGCCAATCCTCCCAGCCGTGGTAGATTTCCACTACGCCCTGGCGCAGCTCGGCGGCATGCTTGACCGCAGCCCGGATGACCAGCTCTCCCAGATCCGATACCACCCGCACTGCGTCGCCGTCGGCAATGCCCAGACCGGCGGCATCGGCCGGGTGAATCTCCACCTCGGCATCCGGGTGCACATCCCTGAACCGGTCAATATTCTGGTGCCGGGAATGGTAGAACAATGATTTGCGGGCGCCCGTGGTCATAACGAAAGGATAGTTTTCATCGCCTTGGCTCCGGTAGGAAGGCGGCCGGTACTCGGGGATTTCGGGCAGTCCCAGACGCTGCAGATAGGCAGATGTAAATTCCAGCTTGCCCGAGGCTGTGGGAAGGCGGCCCCGCAGATGCTTTTGATATTCAACCGGTTTGTAGACATACCCCTCGGGGTGGCTGCGCAGCTTTTCCACGGTCAGCCCGGTAGGTTCCAAAAGCCATTGGTTGACCTCGGTGTCGTCCCGCCAGGGGAACAGATCTTCACCAAATCCCAGGCGGTGGGCCAGGTCATGCCACATCTGGTACTCATTTCGCAGACCCGCCACCTTGGCAACCCGGCGGGTGATGTTCACCCGCTGCTGGGTGGGGTAAAAATGCAGCTCTTCGCGTTCGAGGAAGGTGGAGGCCGGCAGAATGTAATCAGCCAGCCGCGCGGTGGGGGTCATAAAAAAACGGGCTGTTGCCCAAATCGAATTTTACTTACTGACACCGGCTCACCTTGTGCGCCTAATTTCTGGTTTTTTTTCTTCAAGATTTTTACAAACGCACAAATAGCAATTGATTACACCGACTACTTAT